>Ga0335072_10002466_pt1 | contig 28713 bp, 30 predicted proteins | sample Lox_Sample_21_FD_206725 | JGI IMG/M metagenome (GOLD analysis project Ga0335072, IMG submission 206725) | Soil microbial communities from Loxahatchee National Wildlife Refuge, Florida, United States - Lox_Sample_2.1 | ecosystem: Environmental > Terrestrial > Soil > Wetlands | place: USA... | reverse complement strand
TGCCGCCGGGCGTCTCGTAGACGCCGCGCGACTTCATGCCGACGAAGCGATTCTCGACCAAATCGACCCGGCCGATGCCGTGCTTGCCGCCGAGCTCGTTGAGCCGCGTGAGCAGCGCCGCCGGCGATAGCGCCTTGCCGTCGAGCGCGACCGGATCGCCCCGGGCGAACTCGACCTCGACATATTCCGGCTTGTCGGGGGCGTCCTCGGGGGCGACCGTCCGGCTATAGACGAATTCCTCCGGCTCGTGCCACGGATCCTCGAGCGCCTTGCCCTCGGCCGAGACGTGCAGCAGGTTCGCGTCGACCGAGAAGGGCGCCTCGCCCCGCTTGTCGCGCGGAATCTGGATCTGGTGCCGCTCGGCATATTCGATCAGCTTGGTGCGCGAGCCGAGGTCCCATTCGCGCCAGGGTGCGATCACCTTGATGTCGGGCTTGAGCGCGTAATAGGTGAGCTCGAAGCGCACCTGGTCGTTGCCCTTGCCGGTCGCACCATGGGCGACCGCGTCCGCGCCGACCTCTTCGGCGATCTCGATCTGGCGCTTCGCGATCAAAGGCCGCGCGATCGACGTGCCGAGGAGATAGACGCCCTCGTAGAGCGCGTTGGCCCGGAACATCGGGAACACGTAGTCGCGCACGAACGTCTCGCGCAAATCCTCGACGAAGATTTGCTTCACGCCGAAATGCTCGGCGTTGCGCCGCGCGCGCGAAAGGTCCTCGCCCTGGCCGATATCGGCGGTGAAAGTCACCACCTCCGCGCCATAGGTCTCCTGGAGCCAACGCAAAATGACCGAGGTGTCGAGCCCGCCCGAATAGGCGAGCACCACCTTCTTGATCTTTTCCGTGCCTGAGCCCTTGGCCATGGCGGTCTCGTTTCTGAGGCCCCGGCCTAAGCGGCCGGAAGAATTCGCGGAAAAGCCCGCGAAGCGGCCCGGGAGTATAGGGAAATGAAATAGGTTCGCAACAACCGCGATTTCGGCCTAGATGACACCGGGTAACAGTCAATATATACTTATAAAAGTTGTAAAAATGAATGCGGGAGGCTCAAATGTTTTATAAGCTATTCGAATATTCAATCGAACGAGACGACGTGCTCATCGAACCCGATCGACATCTTCGGATGTTCCATTCTGCAAAGGGGCACGACGAAAATGGGCACCTTGCGATCTATAGAGGTCAGCAAAACGCCGTTCTGATGCATGTTAGGGCGCACCGGGAGTTGTTTACGGGACTGATCGGGAAGCACTCAACGGAAAGAGAAATTACGAAATATGATGACGACTCTGATGTCACAAGGAACTCACTTGAGCGCGACGATAATTATCCTCACACGCCATTTATTTGTATTCCCAAGATCAAAATGATTGCTTGTGTAGATTCGTCCCTAATTAGCGCACAGGCGGCAATGGCTCGTCTTCATGCCATATTGGCACATCGAGCGCGCGCATTTTTTGTGGTACGCCCGGTTCGGCAAGTTGACGATCTCAGGTTCGCAGCGCGCAACTTTCGGCTCACTGAAGTTGACTACGAGATTTTGCCCGTAAATCCGCACACAAAAGACCTTGGGCGGCAACTGGACGAATCGCGAATGAGGGACCATATTCAACGTCTGAAAGGCAAGGCTATTGGCTCCGAGGCTAGGCCTCTACGCCTGGGAGGTGGATTCCTAAGCTCGGTGCAGGAACTTCAAGAGAGTGGGCACAGCCGCGTAGGGTATACTGGCGTAACAGGAGATGGGATTGAAATTAAGGTCCCAAAACCAAAAGAGGCGCGGGAGTTACCTCGAGCGCGTCCGGAGGACCAGCCAACCGAAGAAACGCCGGCCGTTCGGGTACGCTTCAAGGGAGAGCCTGTCGTATACCCCTTTTCTCGCGACCACCTTGAGAGGGTGGTAACCGTAATGCGGATTTTCAGTCGCACTATCCGTCGGCAAAGCGAGTAACATTGCCCGCCCCGAAATTATCTGAGACGTTTGTTGAAGCCATAAAGCTCGGATGGCATGAACGCGGCTGCTTAGCGGTATTTCCTTGGTGGCTTTGCCTGTGCATTGGGTTGCCGCAATTACTCGCGGTTCGAATTGCGAAGATGTTGTTCGATCTGGGTCCGACACCGAATCTTGCCCCAGTTTTCGCTGCGCAGCTAGTGATGGCGGGATTTCTTGGCTCCGTTTCAGTTAATGTGATGAGTCAGATTTTTTCTTTGGTGTCCGAACCAAAGTTCGCTGACTACTTGAGGCAGGAGAAGATTTTCGATCAATATATCTTCTGGCCGCAATTCAACCTCATAATTCAAATAACGTTCATTTTTACGTCTGTCGTCTGCGTAATTTGGTATATCGCGTTCAAGTTCGACTTGGCCGCAATCAGGATAATTTTGGGAAATTTCGGATTCATGGTTTATGCGGTTTCTAAGACGTGGAACATTGTTGATATGGTTCGCGTGTTAGCTTGGAACCGGCGAGTGTATCAGAGCTTACAATTAGAAAGCGGCGAAGACGTCAAAACCCACTAGTCGCCCGATTATCATATGGCCGAATATCTGTTTATAGTGTGATGATCTCCCCTATCGCCCAAAATCCACCGCACGTTCGCGCCGGCCGCAATCGTCAAGCCGGCCCTTGATCTCGGAGGCCGGACGACCCGGCTTCGGGCATCTGCGGCAGCGCGTCGCAGGAAATGCGCGAGAATGTCGCAGGGGGGCGCTTTTCGCCGCGCGCGCGCGGCCTATATGCGAATAAGGGGTGCGGCTCGCGGCACGGCGCGACAGCGCGTGGCGTGCGCGCACCCGCGTTCGTCCCGCCCTCGCGCCGCCCAAGGAGAATCCCATGCTTGACACCCAAACCCGCATCGAGCTTCCGAAACTTCCCTATGCCGAGAATGCGCTCGAGCCCGTGATCTCGGCCCGCACTCTCTCGTTCCATTACGGCAAGCACCATGCGGGCTATGTCGCGAACCTGACCAAATTGATCGAGGGCTCGGCCTTCGCCGGGCTGGCGCTCGAGGAGATCGTGCGCCGCGCCCATGCCGAGAAGGCGACGCCCGTCTTCAACAACGCGGCCCAGGCCTGGAACCATACCTTCTATTGGCACAGCATGAAGCCCCAGGACGACGCTGCGCCCAAGGGCAAGCTCAAGGCGGCGCTCGAGCGCGACTTCGGCAGCGTCGACGACTTCAAGACCCAGTTCGCCAAGGCCGCGACCGCGCAGTTCGGCAGCGGCTGGACCTGGCTCGTGGCGGAGCAGGGGAAGCTCGCGATCAAGGCGACCGCCAACGCGGACACGCCCCTCCTCGGGAGCGCGAAGCCGCTCCTCGTCATCGACGTGTGGGAGCACGCCTATTATCTCGACTACCAGAACAAGCGGCCCGACTACGTCGCCGGCTGGATCGAGAAGCTCGCGAACTGGGATTTCGCCGAAGCCAACCTCGGCTGAGCGCGCGCGCTTAATCCGGCGCGAGCCCTCGAGCCCCCTGGCGCCCGAGCCCCTAGCCGGCGAGCCCCAGGAGGCCGCGCGCGAAGTCGCGCGCATCGAACGGGCGGAGATCGTCGATCCCCTCGCCGACGCCGAGCGCCACCACCGGGAGCGCGAAGCGCTCGGCCAAGGCCACCAGCACGCCGCCGCGCGCGGTGCCGTCGAGCTTGGTGAGGACGAGCCCGGTCACCTCCACCATGGCGCGGAAGATCTCGACCTGGGCGAGCGCGTTCTGGCCCGTGGTCGCGTCGAGCACCAGGAGGGTCGCGTGCGGCGCCGTGGGATCGAGCTTCGCGAGCACCCGGCGCATTTTCTGGAGCTCGGACATGAGGTCGGCGCGATTATGGAGGCGTCCGGCCGTGTCGATCAGAAGCACGTCCGCCGCCGCCTTCTGCGCCGCCGCAAGCGCGTCGTAGGCGAGGCCGGCCGCATCCGCCCCGGTCTCGCGCGCGATCACCGGCGATTTCGCGCGCTCGCCCCAGATCTTGAGCTGCTCGATCGCGGCCGCGCGGAACGTGTCGCCCGCGCACAGCATCACCGAGCGGCCCTCGCTTTTGAGGAGATGCGCGAGCTTGCCGATGGTGGTCGTCTTGCCGGTGCCGTTGACGCCCACGACCAGGACGGCGAAGGGACGGTGCGCGGCATCGAGCGCGAGCGGGACGGCGACAGGCTCGAGGATTTGCTCGATCTCCTCCGCGAGGGCTACGCGTACCGCATCGGGCTCGACGTCGCCCGGAAAGCGCTTGGCGCCGAGGGAAGCCGCGAGCTTCGCGGCCAAGGTCGGGCCGAGGTCGGCCGCGATCAAAAGCTCCTCGAGGGCGGCGAGGCTCGCGCCGTCGAGCTTGCGGCTCGTGAAGATTTGCGCGATGCCGCGGCCGAGCTCGCTCGAGCTCTTGCCGAGCCCGGCGCGCAGGCGGCCGAGCCAGCCGCGTCTCTTTTCGGATTCGTCGCCGCTCATGCCGCGGCGGATGCCCGCGCGCGGCGCGCATCGAGGGCCAACGCGCCGGAGCTAAAGATGGACGCGCGCACGACCGTGCCCACGGCGCTTGAATCCTCGTCGAGCAGGACCGGCGCGTAATGCTCGCTGCGGCCGCGCCCGGGCGCCTCGATCAGCACCTCCGCCTCGGTGCCGACGCGGGTCCGAAGGAAGCGCGTAAGCGCACGCTCGCCTGCGGCGCGCAGGCGCTGGGCGCGTGCCTTCCTGATCTCGCCCGGGACCTGCGGCATGCGCGCGGCCGGCGTGCCTTCGCGCGCGGAGTAGGGGAACACGTGGAGATAGGCGAGGCCGCATTCCTCGACGAGATCGAGCGTGCTTTGGAACATCGCCTCGGTCTCGGTCGGGAAGCCCGCGATGAGGTCGGCACCGAGCGCCACGCCGGGGCGCAAATCGCGGAGCCGCTGCGCGACCCGGAGCGCGTCGGCGCGGCTGTGGCGCCGCTTCATGCGCTTCAATGTGAGATCGTCGCCGGCCTGGAGGCTCAGATGGAAATGAGGCATGAGGCGCGGCTCCTCGGCCACGAGACGGAACAGATCCTCGTCGATCTCGACCGGGTCGAGGGACGAAAGCCGGAGCCGCGCGAGCTCGGGCACCGCGGCGAGCAGGCGCCGCACCGCCTGGCCGAGCGTCGGCCGGCCCGGAAGATCCTTGCCGTAATCGGTGATGTCGACGCCGGTGAGCACGATCTCGCCCGCGCCTTGCGCGAGAAGGCGCCGCGTCTCGGCCGCGATGGCCCCGAGCGGAGTGCTGCGGCTCGGCCCGCGCCCATAGGGAATGATGCAGAAGGTGCAACGATGGTCGCAGCCCTGCTGGACCTGGACGAAGGCGCGCGCGCGCCCCTCGAACCCGCCCGTGAGATGGGAAGCGGTCTCGCCGAGATCGGCCGCAGCGGCGACGGCGCTCGCGGCACCCGCGCGATAGGACCCGGTCTCGAGCTTCTCCTTGTTGCCGAGCACCTGGTCGACCTCGTCCATGGCGCGGTAGCGCGCGGGGTCGATCTGGGCCGCGCAGCCCGTGACGATGATGCGCGCTCCGGGCCGCGCGCGGCGCGCGCGCCGGATCGCCTGGCGCGCCTGGCGTTCGGCCTCGGCGGTGACCGCGCAAGTGTTGACGATGACCGCGTCGGCGAGGCCCGCTGCGCGCGCAGCCTCGCGCACGATCTCGGATTCGTAGGCGTTGAGGCGGCAGCCGAAGGTGACGATCTCGACGCCCCCGTCCGCGCCCAACGCCGCGCCCAACGCCGCGCCCGGTGCGTGCGCGTCGCTCATCGGAGCAGCGCGGGATCGATCCGGCCCGCGAAGCTGGTCGCGACCGGGCCGGTCATGATCACGTGATTGTCCGCGCGCCACTCGATCTCGAGCGGACCGCCATCGAGGAGGACCGTCGCCTTGCGTCCCGCGAGGCCGCGCCGGTGTGCAGCCACCAGCGACGCCGCGGCACCCGTGCCGCAGGCGCGCGTGATGCCGGCACCGCGCTCCCAGACGCGCATGCGAAGCCGCGTCGGCGCCAGCGCCTCGACCACCTCGACATTGACGCGCTCGGGGAAGAGCGGATCGTGCTCGATCGCGGGCCCGAGGGTCGCGAGGTCGATCGCGTCCACGTCGTCGACGAAGAAGACCGCGTGGGGATTGCCCACATTGACCGCGACCGGGTGCGCGAGCGGGCCGCGCGCGAAATCGAGATCGCCCGTGTCCATCGCGCGCGCGAGCGGGATGTCGCGCCAATCGAGCCGCACCGGGCCGAGATCGACCGCGATGTCGGCGCCGCGCCGCTCGGCCTCGAGGAGGCCGGCCACGGTCTCGATGGTCGCACGGGTGCGGCCGGTCTCGTCCATGAGACGGGACGCGATGCAACGCGCCGCGTTGCCGCACGCCTCGACCTCGCCGCCGTCGGCGTTGCGGATGCGCATGAACGCGTCCGCGCGCGCGTCATGCGCGGGCTCGAGCACGATGAGCTGGTCGCAGCCGATGCCCGTGCGCCGGTCGGCGATCGCGGCCGCGCGCCGGGCGTCGAGCGCGAGCGGCCGCGCGCGCCCGTCCAGCACGACGAAATCGTTGCCGAGTCCGTGCATCTTGACGAACTCGAGCGTCGGGTCGGCGGCCGCGTCGGGACGGCTCATCGGTGCGGGCTTTGCCATGGCCCGGTTATATGGCGCGACGCGCGGGCAAGTCCATGGGCTTGGCCGGCGCCGGCGCGGGCTTGGCGCGGCTCGAAGTGCTGGAGTCCGCGTTCGCCGAGGATTTTCGAAGCGTGCGGCAATTGATACGCGAGGCGCCGAAGCGCCGGTAGCGCGATCCCGCGTCAGCCGCGCGGCGTGCGCTTCTTGCGCGGCTTCGGCGGCTTCCCCGATTTCGCGAGCGCCGAGAGCATCTGGCGCACGCCCTTCCGGACCGACGCATCCTCGATCGCGCCATAGGCCTTGACCAGCTCCATGGTCTCGCGGTCGCTGAGCGCCCCGGTCTCGTACGCCTCGGCGTCCTGGTCGGCGAGCCCGGCCATGCTTGCCGCGCGCGGGCGCCGGCCGAGCCCCTCGAAGAAATAGGCGGGCTCGACGTTGAGCACCTCGCTCAGGAGCCAGAGCATGCTGGCCCCCACGCGGTTCGTGCCGCGCTCGTATTTCTGGATTTGCTGGTAGCTCACGCCCGCGGCCGCACTCAGCTTCTGCTGACTCAAGCCGAGCTCGACGCGGCGCTGCCGTAAACGGCGTCCGACTTGGACGTCAATCGATTCCTGCTTTGCCAAGGCGTCCTCCCCAGTGGGCCGCCCCCGTCCGGCATCGCGCGCCATCGCGCCCGCGCCGTCGCGCGTCTGCGCTATATGGTTGCGCGACGCCATTTAACGTCAACTCATACGATCCGATCAAGCCAAATCGGCATGGCTCAGCGCCGGGCCGAGGCGCGGCAGATTTGGCGCACGAAATCGACGAAATGGCGGCGCAGCGCCGCGTCCTCGAGGGTCCGGAAGGTGCGCAGCAGGTCGAGCGTCTCGCGCCGCTCGGCCATGGCGGCGACGATCTCGGTCTCGGCGGCGGCCCGACCCATGCGCCGGCCGCCCTTGCTCTCGGCAAAAAAGAACGAAACGGGTACGCCAAGGACGTCGGCAACCCGCGCGAGCGTGCTCACCGCGATCCGGTTGGTGCCCTTTTCGTATTTCTGCACCTGCTGCGGCGTGAGCTGGATGGCGGTTCCGAGCTGTTTCTGGCTCATGCCGAGCATGGCGCGGCGCATGCGGATGCGGCCGCCGATGGCACGGTCGATGCGGGCGAGCGCTTCGGGCGTCATGGCGTCCTCCCGATCCGGGTCTGGCACGCGCGGAGACGATGCCGGGCGCGGCCACCAGGTCGGCACGATTATTATCTCTTTCAGCTATGGGTAGCAATCGCAATAGTTGTCTAATTAAACTATAACTGGCCATTTCCGAGCATCCGCCCGATCCGGTCGGGCGCCGGGCGGCTTGACGCGCGCGGGCCGCGGCCGTAATGTCCGCGCCGTTCAAGGATCGAAGCCGCCGTTTTTGCGCCTTCGGGGGTCCGCCAGTCCGCGAGTCTCGCGCACTGGCGCTTTCGCGCTTGGCCGCGCGGCGCGATCCTTGAGAAGCCGGCGCCACCGCAAAAGGCGGCACCAAAAGAAGGTCGATCGAGGACCATGTTCGACGGGCTGACGACCAAGCTGGGCGACATTTTCGAGCGCTTGCGCCGCCGCGCGGCGCTGAGCGAGGCGGACGTCGACGCCGCCCTGCGCGAGGTGCGCGTGGCGCTCCTCGAGGCGGACGTGGCGCTTCCCGTGGTCAAGGAGCTGATCGAGGCGGTGCGCGCCAAGGCGGTCGGCGAAGAGGTGCTCAAGTCCATCACCCCCGGCCAGATGATGGTGAAGATCGTCCACGACCATCTGGTCGAGATGCTCGGCGGCAGCGCCGTCGATCTCGAGCTCAAGGCGGTGCCGCCGGCGGTGATCCTGATGGTCGGCCTGCAGGGCTCGGGCAAGACGACGACGAGCGCCAAGATCGCGCTCCGCCTCAAGTCGCGTGAGCGCAAGAAGACGCTGATGGCGTCCCTCGACGTGCGCCGGCCCGCGGCCCAGGAGCAGCTCGCGATCCTCGGGCGCCAGGCAGAGGTCGACACGCTCAACCTCGTGCCCGGCGAGCCGCCGCTCGCGATCGCGAAGCGGGCACTCACCAAGGCGCGGCTCGAGGGCTACGATGCCGTGCTGCTCGACAGCGCGGGGCGCCTCCATGTCGACGACGAGCTCATGGCCGAGATCGCCGCCGTGCACGCGGCGACCAAGCCGGTCGAGACGCTCCTGGTCGCCGACGCCATGACCGGCCAGGACGCGGTCAAGGTCGCCGACGCATTCCACAAGCGCCTCCAGCTCACCGGCATCGTGCTGACGCGGGTCGACGGCGACGCGCGCGGCGGCGCCGCCCTCAGCATGCGCGCCGTCACCGGCTGCCCGATCAAGCTCATGGGCACGGGCGAGAAGCTCGACGCCCTCGAGCCGTTCCATCCCGAGCGCATCGCTGGGCGCATCCTCGGCATGGGCGACGTGGTGTCGCTGGTCGAGAAGGCGGCCGAGACGATCGAGCAGGAAGAGGCCGAGAAGCTCGCGCGCAAGATGGAGAAGGGCAGCTTCGACCTCGACGACATGGCGTCGCAATTGCGCCAGGTGCGCAAGATGGGCGGGATGGAAGGCCTCATGGGCCTCCTCCCCGGCGTCGCCAAGGTAAAGCGCCAGCTCGCCGAGCGCCGCATCGACGACAAGATGATCAAGCGCCAGGAGGCGATCATCGGCTCGATGACCAAGGCCGAGCGGCGCAACCCGAACCTGATCCACGCCTCGCGCAAGCGCCGCATCGCGGCCGGCTCGGGCACCGAGGTGCAGGAGGTGAACAAGCTCCTGAAGCAGTTCATGGAGATGAGCCGGATGATGAAGCAGGTCTCGAAGCTCGGCCAGAAGGGGCTCGCGCGCGCGGGCTTTCCGGGGCCGCGCAACCTGCCCGGCGGCTTCCCGCGCTAGATCGAGCCCGACACGAATCCGATACGAACCCGACCCAGAGTCCCAGAAATATCCAGAGATTAGAGAGAAGGAGAAAACCCGGACATGTCCCTCAAGATCCGCCTCGCCCTTGCGGGCGCCAAGAAGCGCCCCTTCTACCGCATCGTGATCGCCGATGCGCGCAGCCCGCGCGACGGCCGCTTCATCGAGCGGGTGGGCAGCTACAATCCGATGGTCGCCAAGGACCATCCGCAACGCATCGTGCTCGATGTCGAGCGCATCAAGCATTGGCTCGGCGTCGGCGCCCAGCCGACCGAGCGCGTGGCGCGTTTCTTCGGCAAGGCCGGGCTCGGCCCGGTGCCGGCGATCCCGAAACAGACCCAGCAGCATCTGCCCAAGGCCGAGCGGCGCGCGGCGGCCGAGGCGGCGGGCGCTGCGGCACCCGCACCCGCGGCCCCGGCACAGGCGAAGCCTGCGGCCAAGCCCGCGGCGGCGGCGAGCTGAGGCACGCGGCGCGTCGTCGATCGACGGCGCTTCGAGGAACGAGATGAGCGGCACGGACGCAAAACTCTGTCTCGGCATGGTGACCGGCGCCCACGGCGTCCGGGGCGAAGTGCGCGTCGAGAGCTACGCGGCGCGCGCCGGCGACCTCGCGTCCTACGGCCCGCTCACCGACGAGACCGGCCAGCGCCGCTTCGCGCTCACCTTGCGCGGCGCGGCGGGCGCGAGGCTCATCGCGCGCATCGCCGGCATTGCCGACCGCAACGCCGCCGAGGCGCTCAAGGGCACGCGGCTCTATATCGCGCGCGCGGCACTGCCCACGCTCGAGACCGGCGAATTCTACGCGGGCGATCTCGTGGGCCTCGCCTGCGTCGACGCGGACGGCGCTCCCATGGGCACGGTCAAGGCGCTGCATAATTTCGGCGCCGGCGAGGTGATCGAGGTCGAGCGCCCGGGCGCTCCCTCGCTGCTGCTCTCCTTCACCCGCGACACGGTGCCCGAGATCGACCTCGCCCATGGACGGCTCGTCATCGCGCCGCCGCGCGAGCTCGAGGTCGGCGCCGAGAACGAAGACCGTGAAGCCGGCGCGGCGGAGCCCGCGTCCGCGCGTGCGGAGGTGGGACGATGAGCGGCACAACGCGCGCCAACGGGGCGGCTCCATGGACCGCCAAGGTGCTCACCATTCTCCCTGAGATGTTCCCGGGGCCGCTCGGCGCGTCGCTCGCGGGCAAGGCGCTCGCGGCCGGCCTGTGGGCGCTCGAAACGGTGGACATTCGCGCCTTCGCAAGCGATAAACACCGCTCCGTCGACGACGCCCCCATGGGCGGCGGGCCGGGCATGGTGATGCGGCCCGACGTGCTGGACGCGGCGATCGCGGCGTCGGCGCTCCCGGCCGCGCCGCTCGTCTATCTCTCGCCGCGCGGCCGGCTCATCGACCAGCGCCGGGTGCGCGAGATCGCGGCCGGGCCCGGGGTGACGCTGGTGTGCGGCCGCTTCGAGGGCATCGACGAGCGCGTGATCGAGGCGCGCGGGATCGAGGAACTGAGCCTCGGCGATTTCGTGCTCTCGGGCGGCGAGCCGGCGGCGATCGCGCTGATCGACGCGTGCGTGCGCCTGCTGCCCGGCGTGGTGAGCGCGCCCGCGTCGCTCGAGGAGGAGAGTTTCGAGCGGGGACTTCTCGAGTACCCGCACTATACGAGGCCGCAGAGCTGGCAGGGCCGCGAGGTGCCCGACGTGCTGCTCTCCGGCCATCACGAACGCATCAAGGCCTGGCGCCTCGGCCAGGCGGAACGCATGACCCGCGAGCGGCGGCCCGACCTCTGGGCGCGCTACCTCGCGGCCGGCAAGGACAGAAAAGGTAGCAGGCCATGAACATCATCGACCAGCTCGAGCAGGAGCAGATCGCCAAGCGCGCCCAGGCGGGCGAGATCCCGGCCTTCGCGCCCGGCGACACGCTGCGCATCCACGTCAAGGTCGTGGAGGGCGAGCGCACGCGCACCCAGGTGTTCGAGGGCGTCTGCATCGGCCGCAAGAACGCGGGCTACAATTCCGCCTTCACGGTGCGCAAGATTTCCTACGGCGAGGGGGTGGAGCGCGTGTTTCCGCTCTACAGCCCGCTGGTCGACCGCATCGAGGTCGTACGCAAGGGCCGCGTGCGCCGCGCGAAGCTCTATTACCTGCGCGGCTTGAAGGGCAAGGCGGCGCGCATCGCCGAGAAGGGCTCGGGCCTCATGGCGGCGCCGGGCGAGGTCGCGAGCGCGTCCGAGCTCGACGAGGCGGCCCTCGCGGCCGACGTCGCGACGCCGGCGCCGAGTGCGGCCGAGGCCGACGCGGCGGCCGCGCGCAAGGCCGAGAAGAAGGCCAAGAAGAAGGCCAAGAAGGAAAGCGATCAGGCCAAGGCCTGAGCGGACGACGACGGGGGGAGACGCGATCCAGCCCGGACGGCCGCGGCCGTCGGGCGAGCGAGAGGACGAGCGATGGCGACCAAGGAAGGCGCGGCACCGCGCACGCTGTTCGACAAGATCTGGCAAAGTCACCTGGTCGAGCGCCAGGCGGACGGCACCTGCATTCTCTATATCGACCGGCATCTCGTGCACGAGGTGACCAGCCCCCAGGCGTTCGAGGGGCTTCGCGCGTCGGGGCGCAAGGTGCGCCGGCCCGACGCGACCCTCGCGGTGCCCGACCATAACGTCCCCACGACCGACCGCAGCAAGGGCATCCTCGAGGAGGAGTCGCGCATCCAGGTCGAGACCCTCGAGGCGAACTGCAAGGAATTCGGCGTGCCGCTCATCCCGGTGATGGACGTGCGCCAGGGCATCGTCCACATCATCGGGCCCGAGCAGGGCTTCACGCTCCCGGGCACGACGCTGGTCTGCGGCGACAGCCACACGGCGACCCACGGCGCCTTCGGCGCGCTCGCCTTCGGCATCGGCACGTCCGAGGTCGAGCATGTGCTCGCGACCCAGACGCTGGTGCAGAAGCCGGCCAAGAACATGCGCGTCACCGTCACGGGGGCGTTGTCCGAGGGCTGCACGGCCAAGGACCTGATCCTCGCCATCATCGGCAGGATCGGCACCGCGGGCGGCACCGGCCACGTGATCGAATATGCGGGCGACGCGGTCAAGGCGCTCTCGATGGAAGGGCGCATGACCATGTGCAACATGTCGATCGAGGGCGGCGCGCGCGCGGGCCTCGTGGCTCCGGACGAGAAGACCTTCGAATTCTTGAAGGGCCGGCCCATGGCGCCCAAGGGGGCCAAGTGGGAGCAGGCGGTCGCTTACTGGAAGACGCTGCCGTCCGACCCGAATGCCAAATACGACATCGAGGTCGAGCTCGACGCGTCGACCATCGCGCCCCACGTCACCTGGGGCACCTCGCCCCAGGACACGCTCCCCATCACGGGCCGCGTGCCCGATCCGGCCCAGGCACCCGACGAGGGCCTGCGCGCGGCCTGGACGCGCTCGCTCCACTATATGGGCCTCGAGCCCGGGACGCCGCTCGCCGAGATCAAGATCGACACCGCCTTCATCGGCTCCTGCACCAACGGCCGCATCGAGGATCTGCGCGCCGCCGCCGCGATCGCCAAGGGCCGCCACGTGGCGCCCGGCGTGCGCGCGCTCGTGGTGCCCGGCTCGGGTCTGGTCAAGGATCAGGCCGAGGCCGAGGGGCTGGATGCGATCTTCCGCGACGCGGGCTTCGAGTGGCGCGAGCCCGGCTGCTCCATGTGCCTCGCGATGAATCCGGACAAGCTCGCCCCCGGCGAGCGCGCGGCGTCGACCTCGAACCGCAATTTCGAGGGCCGCCAGGGCCCGGGCGGGCGCACCCATCTCGTAAGCCCGGCGATGGCGGCGGCGGCCGCGGTCACCGGCCATCTCACCGACGTGCGCGACCTGGCCGGGCGCGTGCCGGCGCGCGGGAGCGTGTCATGAAAAAATTCGACCGGCTCAAGGCGGTCGCGGCGGCGCTGCCGATGATCAACATCGACACCGACAAGATCATCCCCGCGCGCTTCCTCAAGACCATCAAGCGCAGCGGGCTCGGGAAATCGCTGCTCTACACCTTGCGGTACGACGAGAAGGGCAACGAGCGCCCCGACTTCGTCCTCAACAAGGCGCCCTGGCGCAATGCCAAAATCCTGGTCGCGGGCGAGAATTTCGGCTGCGGCTCGAGCCGCGAGCACGCGCCCTGGGCGCTCGACGATTTCGGCATCCGCTGCGTGATCTCCGAGAGCTTCGCCGACATCTTCTACAACAACAGCTTCAAGAACGGCATGCTGCTGATCAAGCTGCCCAGAGCCGAGGTCGAGACGCTGATGGAAGATGCCGGGCGGGGCGATTCTCTCACCATCGACCTCCCGAACCAGACCATCGAGCGCGCGAACGGCGCCAAGATCGCGTTCGAGATCGATCCCTTCCTCAAGACCTCGCTCATCGAGGGGCTGGACGAGGTGGCGTTGACGCTTCAGAAGCAGACCTTCATCAAGGACTACGAGGCGAAGCAGCGCCAGGCCCAGCCCTGGCTCTGGAGCCGATCGGAATCTTGATTGGTTTCCCGTCATGGCCGTGCCCGTCACGGCCATCCACGTCTAATCGCTTCGTGGATGCGCGGAACAAGTCCGGGCATGACGAGTTGAACGATGCGTCGACGCGCATTTTCCATGCCATTCCGAAGATGGAGACACCATGCCTGCGAACAAATCGATCCTGATCCTTCCCGGCGACGGCATCGGCCCCGAGGTGATGGCCCAGGCGCGGCGCGTGATCGACTGGTTCGACCAGCGGAAGAAGCTGCGCTTCGAGCTCAAGGAAGGGCTCATCGGCGGCGCCTCCTACGAGGCGCACGGGAAGCCGCTCACCGAGGAGACGCTCGAGGCCGCGACGTCGGTCGACGCGGTGCTGCTGGGTGCCGTCGGCGGGCCCAAATGGGACAATCTCGAATTCTCGTTGAAGCCCGAGCGCGGGCTTCTCGCCATGCGGAAGGCGCTCGACCTGTTCGCCAACCTGCGCCCCGCCGCGGTCTACGAGGCGCTCGCCGACGCCTCGACCCTCAAGGCCGAGGCGATCGCGGGGCTCGATCTCATGCTGGTGCGCGAGCTCACGGGCGGGCTCTATTTCGGCACGCCCCGCGGCGTCGAGAAGCTCCCGAACGGCGACCGGCGCGGCGTCAACACAGAGGTCTATACGGGCGAGGAGATCCGGCGCGTCGCGCGCGTCGCCTTCGAGCTCGCGCGCAAACGGCGCAAGAAGCTGTGCTCGGTCGACAAGGCCAACGTGCTCGAATCCTCTGTGCTTTGGCGCGAGGAGGTCGAGAAGCTGCGCGCCACGGAATTCAAGGACGTCGAGCTCAGCCACATGTACGTCGACAACGCGGCGATGCAGCTCGTGCGCAACCCGAAGCAGTTCGACGTCATCGTGACCTCGAACCTGTTCGGCGACATCCTGTCCGACGAGGCATCGATGCTCACGGGCTCGATCGGCATGCTGCCGTCGGCCTCCCTCGGGCCCGCCGACAAGAGCGGCCGCCGCAAGGCGCTCTACGAGCCGATCCACGGCTCGGCACCCGACATCGCGGGGCGCGACGTCGCCAACCCGCTCGCCGCGATCCTGAGCTTCGCCATGCTCTTGCGCTATTCCTTCGACATGGCGGAGGACGCGGACCTGATCGAGAACGCGGTCAAGCATGTCTTGAAGGGGGGCTTGCGCACCGCCGACATCATGCAGGCCGGCAAGGCCAAGGTCTCGACCACGGTCATGGGCGATTCGATCCTGCGCGAGCTCGACAAGCAGGCGGCCTAGCCGATGCCGTATTTCGCGTATTCGCCCTCGAGGCGGCCCGCGAGATAAAGCCCGAGCATGCGGAAGTCGCTGACGAGCGACCAGAGCGGGTGCTCGAAGGTCGCGGGCCGGTTCTTCTCGACCAGCCCGTGGGCGAGCCAGGCGGGCCCGTAGCCCGCGATGGCGGCGGCCAGATAGAGCCAGCCGTCCCCGCTCAGAAGGGCGGCGAGGACGAGGACCACCCCCAGGCCGGTGCCCAGGAAATGCCAGGCGCGGGTCGCGGGCTTGCGGTGCTCGCCCAGGTAAAAAGGCCAGAATTCGGCGTACGTCGCGCTCCCGGCCGCCATGGCGCCTCGTCCGCCGCAGGAGGCCTGGGCGCTTGAAATCCCGGCCTCTTCGGCGTAAGTGAACGGCTCCTAAAAACCCGAGCCGGATCGGATTGTATCATGGGCTATAGAGTGGCGGTGGTGGGTGCCACCGGCAATGTCGGACGCGAGATGCTGCAGATCCTCGCCGACCGGGACTTCCCGGCGGACGAGGTGATTGCGCTCGCGTCCGAGCGCTCGGTCGGCCACGAGGTCTCGTTCGGCGAGCGCGCCACGCTCAAGGTGCGCGACCTCGCGACCTTCGACTTCAAGGGCACCGACATCGTGCTCTCCTCGCCGGGTGCCAAGGTCTCGGCCGTGCACACGCCGCGCGCCGCCAAGGCGGGTGCGGTCGTGATCGACAACACCTCGTACTTTCGCATGGACCCGGACGTGCCGCTCGTGGTGCCGGAGGTGAACGCGCAGGCGATCGCGGGCTACTCGAAGCGCAACATCATCGCGAACCCGAACTGCTCGACCATGCAGCTGGTGGTGGCGCTGAAGCCGCTTCACGATCTCGCGCGCATCCGCCGCATCGTCGTCTCGACCTACCAGTCGGTCTCGGGCGCGGGCAAGGACGCGATGGACGAGCTGTTCGAGCAGACGCGCGGCATCTTCGTCGGCGAGCACCCGGAGCGCAAGACCTTCACCAAGCAGATCGCCTTCAACGTCATTCCTCACATCGACGTCTTCATGGACGACGGCTACACCAAGGAGGAATGGAAGATGGAGGTCGAGACCAAGAAGATCCTCGACCCCAAGATCCTGGTGACGGCGACCTGCGTGCGGGTGCCGGTGTTCATCGGCCACGCCGAATCGGTCAACCTCGAGTTCGAGCGCGAGCTCGGCGTCGACGAGGCGCGCGCGGCCTTGCGCGCCGCACCCGGCGTGTCGGTGGTCGACTACCGGGTCGACGAGGGCTACGTGACCCCGGTCGAGAGTGCGGGCGAGGACGCGGTGTTCGTGAGCCGCATCCGCGAGGACCGCACGGTCGAGCACGGGCTCAATCTCTGGATCGTGTCGGACAATCTGCGCAAGGGGGCCGCGCTCAACGCGGTCCAGATCGCCGAGGAGCTGGTCAAGTCCTACATGAAGAAGGCGGCGTAGCGCGCAACGCGCCGAGCCCGGTCGATACGGAAAGGGCGACCCCAGGGCCGCCCTTTCTCATTTGTCACCGTCGGTGTCCAACTCGGTATCGTCAAATATGCAGAACGGCACGAACGCGCTCAGTTCGTCATATCGCTTCAGTTCCTTTTTCGTGAACCTGCGCCTTATTTCCAGTTGCGATAAATGCGCCGCCCTCGTGACGAGCTTGTAGCATCCGGCCAATTCCCAGACCTCGCCGGTCCAGGCATTGACGGCGAACCAATTCTGGATTGCCACAATCCGCATTCTCCGGTCGATCAGGGCGAAGATGAAAAAGGGAGGGTCGAAATGGTCGTAAACATAAGAATCCGAGGGCAGGAACCGATACGGGTATGCCTGGAGTACCAGTCGCTGCGCCGTCAAGCGATCGATCTTCCAAGGAATGTCCTTCGGAATGTCCTCGGCTCGACCGAGCGTGGGGAAGCTAGCCAAAAATGCGGCGGCAATTAGGATAAATGCGAGATGGGTGCAACTACGGATCATGTTCATGCTCGCTTTGCGACGACCTCGACAGATGCGCCATGACGCAGTTTACCAATCGCTGTACAAGCATTTCGGCCTGATGGCCGCGAGCTCGTCGTAGCGTTTCAGTTCCTCATGCGTGAATTGTTTGCGCACTTTCAGCTGAGACTGCCGCAACTCATAGTTCAAGAGCTTGTAGCATCCAAGCAAGTCCCAGACGTCGCCGGTCCAAGGATTGATGGCAAAGGAGTCGATGACGCCGATATCCGCATGCCATGCATAAAGATCTACGACGAAAAAGGGCGCGCTCTTTCTATCGTCGCTTTTTCGGAACTGATCGGGGCGGTATGCTTCGCCATTCGCTTCCGCAGCTAACCGTTGTGCGGCCGGTTCGTCGATTTTCCAGGGAATGTCCGCGGCCCACCCCGGCAAACTCCAGGACGAAACGAGGACATAGACGAAAATCGAGATCTTGGAGCCTAGGCGCATCATCGTCAGGGACTCCGTTGCTCGACGATCGGGCGCAATCCGCGGATTGTGCCAGCGACACCGGGCCCAAGAAAGGCGCCCCCCTCATCGAAATAGGGATGGCGACCGTTCCCCGTCGGCCCGGTCAAGCGAAAGCGGCGCAATCCCAATCCGCGCGACATCGCTTCGTTCAACATGGCGGCGCCCGCCTCACGGCGTCTCGACGATGCATTCCGGCTTGAGCCGGCGGAGCTCCGCGTAGTGCTTCAACTCGTCGGCCGTGAAGCGCTTCCGAATCTCCGCTTGGGATTTGCGCAAGGCGGGCGTGGACATTTTGTGGCAGCCCCATAGGTTCCACACGTCCCCGGTCCAGGGATTGACCGCGAAGTAGCCGAAACTGCCGTCGCGAGGCGGATCGTTCAGACCCTCGAAGACGAAAAATGGTGGGCTCATTCCCGGCCCGTAGTTGAATAGTCCTACATCGAAATCGGGGCCATTCGCTTCCGCGGCTAATCGTTGTGCGGCCGGTTCGTCGATTTTCCAGGGAATGTCCGCGGCCCACCCCGGCAAACTCCAGGACGAAACGAGGACATAGACGAAAATCGAGATCTTGGGGCCTCGGCGCATCATCGTCAGGGATTCCGTTGCTCGACGATCGGGCGCAATCCGCGGATCGTGGCAGCCACGCCCGAAACATAACTCTCTACGGGCTTGCCGTTACTGTAGACGCCGTACTTGCCGGAGCGCTGCAACGCCGCGGCGAAGGCCACGGGGTCGCGCACGCCTTGAGCGACCGAACCCGATTCGGCCATGAACGACGCGAGGCTATCGGCAAAACTCGCGAAGGTCGCGACTTTGGTTTGGCCGTTCGCCGCGAGCACATAGCCGGTCGCAAAAGGTGCGGGATATTGAATGCCGAAGAAGTTGTTGCCTTCCGCGGCAAAATGATGATCACCCCATTCCGACTCATAAGCCGCAAGCCCCAGGATATTCTCGACCGGCACGCCGAGCTTGTCGGCCGCTTTCTGCGCGTCGGCCAGGTGCGCGTCGACGAAGGCCTCTTTCCTCGCCTGGATGTCGCTGACGATGGCCGCCGCGGGCTGGATGTTCGGGTCGCGCGGGCCGCCGCGCTCGTCGTCGCTCGAATCCGTGCCGCCGCCATCGCCGTCGGTCCATTGGCCGCCGCCCGATTGGCCCGCGGGCAGACGCGGCTCGTCGGGATCGAAGCCGGCCTTCGTCGGACCGCGTGCGGCGACGCCGCAACGGGCGCGTAGTTCCAGATCGGCCTTGGCGAGACGTTGCGCCGCCGCCTCGTCGGGCAAGGCCTCGATCTCCGCCTGGACCAGGAGGATCGCGGCGAGCGGCCGGTCGCCTCGATTGAGCGCGGCCGCGACCCGCTCGAGACGGCGCCAAAGCGCTTGGCCGTCGACCGGCTTGCCGTAAGCCGCCTGGAGCAGCCGCGCGAGCACGGCCTCGGCGCGCGGCGCGAAGAACTCATGACCTCCACCGTCCGTGCTCCGGTTGAGCAACGGGACACCGGGCCCGAGAAAGGCGCCGCTCTCATCGAGATAGGCTTGGCGACCGTCCCCCGTCGGCCCGGCCAAGCGAAAGCGCCGAATTCCCAACCCACGCGACATCGCGTCGCTGAACATGACCGTGCACCTCGAAGGATCGCTAGACACCAATATGGTGTATTTCTACCTATGGGTCAAGCGGGTCTTCGAGGTCGCGCGGAATTTCGCAAGCGGAACGTCCCGGCCTTAGATCGACAATCCCCTAGCGTTCGCGCACGGGGCTGAACCGCAAGACCGTTCGGACTGCGCCAGTTGAACGTCGCCAAGATATGGGCAGTTTGTTATTCCATTCGCCGTTTCATAAGCGTCGTAATCCTGAGCGGTGCGTAATCCCCAATCGCATCCGGGAGCGCCGCCGAGAGAAATCTGACAAAATGCGAGTTGCGCGTGAACCCCGTACCAAAGCTCTTGAGCGCAATTTCGTGCAAAACGCGAGACACAAAAAAATGCGTGGATAGGATGTTTTCTGAGAAGCCTATGTTGGCAAAGTCAATTCGCACGAGATCGGAAACATCGAAAATATCATCCGGCAAAGGCAGATTATGGGTCGCTGGTGGGATCGGCTCTAGCGCAAACTCGGCACGTGCGGCGTTGAGATTGTTCCAGCCACTGCGAAATGACTCGATGAAGATGAGCGCCGCACCGGGTTTTGCCAATTCGACGAGATTTTTGAGAGCAAGTCTTTGATCGGCAATGTGCAACAGGTTAATCAGGACGCGCTGGCAGATCAAGATGTCCACCGATTCGATGTCAATCGCGATCGAGCCAAGATCGCGAATATCGCCTTTCATCACGCGTACGGATGTGTTTTCCGTCCGTTTCTTGGCGATTGCGCGAAGGTTGTCGTTCTGCTCGACACCGACGTAACGATGCAGCGGAGCACGTTCCGCTAGGCAATTTAACGTGTAGCCATTTCCGCAACCGACATCGGCCACCAACAGATCGCGGTCGCCGTTGGGCCTCCGCGCATAACCTCCATTCTCGGAAAAATCCGATCGCCAGGCTCTCGCTACTTCGCCGACAAAGTCCAGGATCGCGTTGGTTTCCTTTGCACGAACGATTTCGTCGGCCATCGTGCTTTGCGGCGATGCGCCGAACTGTGCGGCAACGGAATCGTAATGAGCACAAATCAACGAATCATAGCGGCGTCTCGACGCCTGTTTCCCCGATGGTTTTCTTTTCGTTGCTTCTTTTCGCTTTTCCTTCATGGCGGCTCACCCTCGTAATCGCTGAGACCAAATTCAATGGCGCGGTCCGGTATGGGAAATGCGCTCGGCAACGAGGAGTAAAAACGGTTCCCCCCGACGTCTTGGCGTGCTCACGGGCGAAGAGCGGATCGAGAGCCAATTCGTGCGCCGAAAGGACGCGATCGTCTGTCAACCGACGATGCCCATGGTGCTCCAGCCGGTCTTCCAATTCCGTCACGAAGCGCGCCGGATCAAACACGCCCGGTCCGACGGCGCTGGACTCGTCCACGAACGACGCGAGCATGTCGGCCGGATTCCGCAAGATGGCCTGCTTCGCGCCACCGTCGCCCTCCGGCCCGTCGGGCCGGACGCGGCGCATTTCAAATCCGGGCGCCGTCCTGTCGCTTCGCATGGCTTTGCAGCTTACAACACGCATGAGCATAAATATGATTAATTTCTACCTCAAGATTAATAAAATTTTCGCAAGGTAGGGGCGGCCCGAGAAATCCAATATAACGATATAAACATTTCTTTATATTTGCCCTTGCCGCGCGGCGGCGACGTTGGTAGAACCTCGACCGGACCCGGAAGCCTCGAGGAGAACCCGACGATGACCGCCGCCAGCGCCGCCAAGACCGATTACCGCGTCGCCGACATCAAGCTCGCCGATTTCGGCCGGCGCGAGATCGCGATCGCCGAGACCGAGATGCCGGGCCTCATGGCGACGCGCGCGGAATACGGCAAGAGCCAGCCGCTCAAGGGGGCGCGCATCGCGGGCTCGCTCCACATGACGATCCAGACCGCGGTCCTGATCGAGACTTTGAAGGCGCTCGGCGCCGACGTGCGTTGGGCGTCCTGCAACATCTACTCGACCCAGGACCACGCGGCCGCCGCGATCGCCGCCGCGGGCACGCCGGTCTTCGCCTACAAGGGCGAGAGCCTGAAGGATTATTGGGACTTCACCCACCGCATCTTCGAATGGGCGGACGGCGGCGTGCCCAACATGATCCTCGACGATGGCGGCGACGCGACCCTCCTGGTCCATCTCGGCATGCGCGCCGAGAAGGACGTGAGCGCGATCGCGAAGCCGACCAACGAGGAGGAAGAGGTGCTCTACGCCGCGATCGCGGCGCGGCTCAAGAGCCAGCCCGGCTTCTATTCGAAGCTCGGGGCCGCGATCAAGGGGGTCACCGAGGAGACCACGACCGGCGTCCATCGCCTCTACCAGATGGCGAAGGAGGGGCGGCTTCTGTTCCCCGCGATCAACGTCAACGATTCGGTCACCAAGTCGAAGTTCGACAATCTCTACGGCTGCCGCGAATCCTTGGTCGACGGCATAAGGCGCGCGACCGACGTGATGATGGCGGGAAAGGTCGCGATGGTCGCGGGCTTCGGCGACGTGGGCAAGGGCTCGGCCGCGAGTCTGCGCAACGCGGGGGCGCGCGTGATCGTGTCCGAGGTCGATCCCATCTGCGCGCTTCAGGCGGCGATGGAGGGCTACGAGGTCGTGACCATGGACGAGGCCGCCCCGCGCGCCGACATTTTCGTGACCGCGACCGGCAACATCGACGTGATCACCCTCGACCACATGCGCAAGATGAAGGACCGCGCCATCGTCTGCAATATCGGCCACTTCGATTCCGAGATCCAGGTGGCGGCGTTGAAGAACCTCAAATGGCACAACGTCAAGCCCCAGGTCGACGAGATCGAGTTCCCGGAGGGGAAGCGGATCATCCTGCTCGCCGAGGGGCGGCTCGTGAATCTGGGCTGCGCCACGGGCCATCCGAGCTTCGTCATGAGTGCCTCGTTCACCAACCAGACGCTCGCCCAGATCGAGCTCTTCACCAATCCCGGCAAATACCAGAAGCAGGTCTACGTGCTGCCGAAGCATCTCGACGAGAAGGTGGCGTCGCTGCATCTCGACAAGGTGGGCGCCAAGCTCACGCGCTTGACCGAGGCCCAGGCCGCCTATATCGGCGTCTCGCGCCAGGGCCCCTTCAAGGCCGACCAGTACCGGTACTGAGCCGCGCCGCGTCACCGGCCCTCCCTCCTTGAGGGGGAGGGTTGGGTGGGGGATGAAAGCGCGCACCCCGCGCACCCCGCGCGCAACCGTCCCTCACCTGGCAATGCTTGCGCGTTGCCGTCCTCCCCCTCGGAGGGGGGAGGACAGAATGCGCTCGCTTCGGCTAGGGTGGCGCGCAGGATGAGCGAGCCCTCGCCCAAGCCCAAATCCCCGGGAAACGCGCCGCAAGCCGCCGCGCGCGCGCTCGAGCTCGCGTCCCTGGCCGCGACCGGGCGCTTGGCCAGGCGCTTGGCCCCCCATCTCCGCGCGGGCGACGTGATCGGCCTCCAGGGCCCGCTCGGCATCGGCAAGACCGCGTTCGCGCGCGCGCTGATCCGGGCGCTGCTCGGCCCCGCGGGTGCCGGCGAAGAGGTGCCGAGCCCGACCTTCACCCTGGTCCAGACCTACGCGGTGCCGACCGAAGCGGGCGAGACCCCGCTCTATCATTTCGATCTCTATCGCCTGGCGCGTTCCGAGGACGCCTACGAGCTCGGCATCGAGGAGGCGTTCGCGGACGGCATTTCCCTCGTCGAATGGCCCGAGCGTTTGGGCTCGCTTCTGCCGCGCGACCGGCTCGAGCTCGAGCTTTCGACGGGCGCGAAGCCGACGGCACGCCATGCGCGTCTCGTGGGCCGCGGAGCCTGGGCGAAGCGGCTCGAAGGACTCGTGCCATGAACGGACGCGCCGCGCGCATCGAGGCCTTCCTCGCGGCTCATGGCTGGGCCGACGCCGCGCGCACGCCGATCGCGGGCGACGCGTCCTTCCGGCGCTACGAGCGGCTCGAGCGCGGCGCCGAGACTTCGGTGCTCATGGACGCGCCGCCGCCCCAGGAGAACGTGCGGCCCTTCGTCTCGCTCGCGCGTCATCTTGCCGAGCTCGGCCTCTCGGCGCCGCGTATCCTCGCCGCCGACGAGGAGGCGGGGCTCCTGATTCTCGAGGATTTCGGTCGCGCCAATTTGGCACGCCTGGTCGACGATCCCGCAACGCCGCGCCCGGAGATCGAGCTTTGGTACGGGCGCGCGGTCGACACGCTCGCGTCCCTCCATCGCGACGCGCGCGCGCGCGCGGCACCGGCGCCGCCGTTCGGCGAGGAGCGCTACCTGCGCGAAGTGGGTTATCTCCTCGACTGGTATTGGCCGACCGTGATGACCGTGCCGCTCACGCGCGCCCTGCGCGCCAATTATCTCGAGGCCTGGCGCTCGACCATCCCGCTCGCGCGCCAGGCGCCCGAGACGCTGGTGCTGTTCGATTTCTTCCCCGACAACATCATGCCGCTGCCGGACCGCGAAGGCGCCGCCGCGTGCGGCCTCCTCGACTTCCAGGACGCCGTGATCGGCCCCGCGACGTACGACCTCGTCTCGCTCGTCGAGGATGCGCGGCGCGATCTCGCGCCCGAATTCAAGGCGTCGCTCAAGGCGCGTTATCTCGACGCGTTCCCCGCCCTCGACCGCCAAGCCTTCGAGGCGTCCTATGCCGCGATGAGCGCCCAACGCAATACGCGCATCGTGGGCGTCTTCACGCGCCTTTCGGTGCGCGACGGCAAGCCCAATTACCTGCGCCACATTCCGCGCGTCTGGTCGCTCGTCGATCGCGCCCTCGCGCACCCCGCACTCGGCGGCCTCAAGGCCTGGTTCGAGCGTCACATGCCGCAAGGCGCGCGCCACGTGCCGCGCCAGGATAACGGCCATTGAGCGCCGCGCCCTTTCCGAAGCGCGCCATGGTGCTCGCGGCCGGGCTCGGCCTCAGGATGCGGCCCTTGACCGACGCACTGCCGAAGCCGCTCATCGAGGTGGGCGGGCGCACGCTTCTCGACCGCGCGCTCGACCGCTGCGCCGCGGCGGGGATCGAGACCGTCGTCGTGAACACGCATTATCTCGCCGAGCGGATCGAGCGCCACGTCGCGGCACGCGCCGCGTCGGGACAAAGCGCGCCGCGTATCGTCCTCGCCTACGAGCCCGAGCTGCTCGAGACCGGCGGCGGCGTCGCGAACGCGTTGCCGCGCCTCGTCCCCGGGCCGTTCTTCGTCGTCAACAGCGACGCGCTTTGGCTCGACGGCAAGGAGGACACGCTGAAGCGCATGGCGGCCGCGTGGGACGCCTCGTCGATGGACGGCTTGCTGCTATTGCAGCCGGCGCGGGCGATGCCGGGCTACGAGGGTGCGGGCGACTTCGCGCGCGCATCCGACGGGCGTCTCGCGCGCCGCGCGCCCGGCGGGCAAGCACCCTACGTCTATGTCGGCGTGCAGCTCCTCTCCGAGCGCCTGTTCGACGGCGTCGCGGTCGAGCGCTTCTCGATCAATATTCTCTACGATCGCGCGATCGCGCGCGGGCGCCTCTTCGGCCTCGTGCATGAGGGTGCTGCGTTCCATGTGGGGGCGCCCGAGAGCATAGCGCTCGCCGAACGCGGGCTCGGGCCATGAGCGGACACTTCCGATGAGCGGCTTGCCGCGCGTCTATACGATTCCGCCGGGGGCCGCGTTCCTCGATGCGATCGCGGCGGAGATCCTGCGCGAGACCGCGGGCGATCCGGACCGGCTCGCGGGCTACACGCTGCTTCTCCCCACGCGGCGCGCGGCACGCGCCATGGCCGAGGCGTTTCTCCGGCTCTCGGGCGGCAGGGCGCTCTTGCTGCCGCGGCTCACGCCGCTTGGCGACGTGGACGAGGATTCGGGCCCGCTCGCGGCCGACGAAGAGGTTGGCGCATCCTTCGACCTCCCGCCCGCGATCCCACCCTTGCGCCGCACGCTCCTGCTCGCCGAGCTGATCCGGAAGCTCCCCGCCGACGAGGAGGGCCGTGCGCGCGGGCCCGAGGAAGCGGCCCTTCTCGCCCAGGCGCTCGGGCATCTGATCGACGAGGTCGAGACCGAGCGCCTCGATTTTTCGCGTCTCGCCGGCCTCGTGCCGGAGAGCTACGCGGCCCATTGGGGCATCACGCTCGAGTTTCTCGAGCTCGTGACGGCGCACTGGCCGCGTATCCTCGAGACGCTCGGCGCCGTCGATCCCGCGCGGCGCCGCAACCTGGCGCTCGATGCGCGCGCGGAGCTTTGGCGCGTCCGTCCGCCCGAGGGCCCGGTGATCGCGGCGGGCTCGACCGGCAGCGTGCCCGCCACGGCCGAGCTTCTGGCGCTGGTCGCGAGCTTGCCCCAGGGCCGCGTGGTGCTGCCCGGCCTCGACCTCGATCTGACCGAAAGCGACGCCTGGGACCTCGTCGGGCCGACGCATCCGCAATTCGCCATGAAGCGGCTCTTGGAGCGCTTCGGCATCGAGCGGCATGACGTCATGCTTTGGCCGGTCGCGGACGCGCCGCCGCGCGTGCGCGCGCGGCTCATCGTCGAGGCCATGCGCCCCGCCGAGACCACCGACGCCTGGCGCCGGCTCGGAACTCTCTCGAAAGACTCCCTCGCCGGTCTCGCGCGCGTCGAATGCCCGAGCCCGCGCGAGGAGGCGGGGACGATCGCCCTTCTCATGCGCGAGGCGCTCGAGACGCCGGGGCGTACCGCCGCCCTCGTGACGCCCGACCGCGCGCTTGCGCGCCGCGTCGCGGCCGAGCTCGCGCGCTGGGAGATCGAGATCGACGATTCCGCCGGAACGCCACTGGATGCGACGCCGCCCGGCGCTTATTTGCGCCTCGTCGCCGAGGCCGCCGCCGAGGATCTGGCACCCTTGGCGCTCATCGCGTTGTTGAAGCATCCGCTCGCGGCCGGCGGGATCGAGACCGCGCGATTCCGCCACGAGGCGCGTTTGCTCGAGCTCGCGATCTTGCGCGGCCCGCGTCCGCAAGGTGGCTTCGATGGGCTGCGCGCGGCGTTGAAGTCGATCGATGCGCGGCATCGCGCGGCGCAGCCGGTGCTCGGCCGCCTCGTCGCGCGGCTCGAGAAAGCACTCGGACCTCTCGTGGCGGCGCTCGCTAAGAAGAGCGTGGCACCCGCCACGGCGCTCGAAGCCCATATCGCGGCAGCCGAGGCCTTGGCCGCGAGCGAAACCGAGAATGGCGCCGCGCGTCTCTGGGCCGGTGAGGCGGGGGAAACCGCGTCCCGCTTCGTGGCCGAGCTCGGCGAAGCGCTGGGCGACGCATCGCCCATCGAGGGTGGCGCTTATCCCGGCCTGTTCGCGACCTTGCTCGCGGGCGGCGTGGTGCGGCCGCGTTACGGGCGCCATCCGCGGCTTTTCATCTGGGGTCCGCTCGAGGCGCGGCTCCAACGCGCCGACCTCACCATCCTGGGCGGCCTCAACGAGGGCACCTGGCCGCGGGCACCCGCGGCCGATCCCTGGATGTCGCGCCCGATGCGGAAGGATTTCGGCCTCGCCGAGCCCGAGCGCCGCATCGGCCTCGCGGCGCACGATTTCGCACAAGCCTGCGCCGCCCCCGAGGTGGTACTCACGCGCGCGCTCAAGCTCGAGGGGGCGCCGACCGTGCCCGCGCGGTGGCTCGCGCGCCTCGACAATCTGCTCGCCGCGGTCGGGCTCGGGCTCGCGCGCGATCTTCCTGCGCGCGGCTGGTTCGAGCTTCTCGACGCGCCGCAAGCACCCGCACTTCCCATCGAGCCGCCCGCGCCGCGGCCGCCCGTCGCGGCACGCCCGCGCAAGCTGTCGGTCACCGAGATCGAGACCTGGATGCGCGATCCCTACGCGATCTATGCGCGCCACGTGCTGCGCCTCGAGCCGCTCGATCCCGCCGACGCCGACCCGGGAGCGGCCGAGCGCGGCAGCTTCATTCACGAAGCATTGGCGCGTTTCGTCGAGGCCCATCCCGCGGACCTGCCGGCGGACGCGCTCGGCCGTCTCCTCGAGATCGGCCGCGCGAGCTTCGGCGCGGCGCTCGAGCGGCCCGGCGTGCGCGCCTTCTGGTGGCCGCGCTTCGAGCGCATCGCGCGCTGGTTCGTGGCCGAGGAGCGCTTGCGCCGCGTGGATCTCGCGGCTTGCCGCGGCGAGGTCAGGGGAAGCTTGACGCTCAAAGGCCCGGCGGGCCCCTTCATCCTCGAAGGGCGCGCGGACCGCATCGACCGGCTCGAGGAGGGCGGCCTCGCGATCGTCGATTACAAGACCGGAAGCGTGCCCGGAAAGAAGATCGTCGAGCTCGGCCTGGCGCCCCAATTGCCCCTCGAGGCCGCGATGGCGGAAGCGGGTGCGTTCGAGCGCGTGGCGGCCGAGACGGTCGCGTCCCTCGAGTTCTGGGCGCTCTCCCGGAGCGACGCCGACGAGGTCAAGGTCGTGCTCAAGGACCCGCCGGCGTTGGCAAAGGCGGCGCGCGCGGGGCTCGAGCGGCTCATCGCCGCCTTCGACGATGCGGCGACGCCCTATCGCGCCGAGCCGCGCCCCGAGCACGCGCCGCGCTTCGGCGACTACGCCCATCTCGCGCGCGTCAAGGAATGGTCGGCCGAGGGAAGTGACGAATGAGCGCCGCGGACATCCATGCGCGGAACTCGATCCTCGCTGGCGACCCCAAGGCCTCGGTCTGGGTCGCGGCGTCGGCGGGCACAGGGAAGACGACCGTGCTCACCAACCGGGTGCTCGCGCTTCTGCTCGCGGGCACGGCGCCCGAGCGCATCTTGTGCCTTACCTTCACCAAGGCCGCCGCGGCCAATATGGCGAACCGGGTCAACCGCCTCCTCGGCGAATGGGCGACCATTCCCGATCCCGCGCTCGCCGAGCGGCTCGCGCGTCTCACGGGCTCTGCCGCGCAGGGCGACGCGCTCGAGCGCGCGCGGCGTCTCTTCGCGCGCGTGGTCGAGGCGCCGGGCGGGCTCAAGATCGAGACCGTGCACGCCTTCGCGGAATCGCTCCTGCGCCGCTTCCCGCTCGAGGCGGGTCTGGCGCCCCATTTCCAGGTCATGGACGAGCGCAGCGCGCGCGAGCTCATGGAGCTCGCCCTCAACGAAGTCCTCGCGGGCGCCGAGCGGCCTGGAAACGCGGCCCTCGCCGCGGCCCTCGGCGAGGTCACGGCGCGCACCGGCGAGGAGGCGTTCCACGAGCTCATGGCCGAGCTCGCCAAGGCGCGTGGGCGCGTTATGGCGCTTATCGACCGGCCCCGGGGGCTCGCGCGCGCGGAGGACGAGCTGCGCGAGCTGCTCGGCGTCGAGCGTGGCGCCGACCCCGAGACGATCCTCGGCGCGGCCTGCGCGGACGACGCCTTCGATCCGGTCTCCCTGAAACGCGCAGCCGCGGCCCTGCTCGAAGCCTCGAAGAGTGACCGAAAGCTCGGTCAGCTCATCGCGGACTG
>Ga0335072_10002465_pt1 | contig 28724 bp, 26 predicted proteins | sample Lox_Sample_21_FD_206725 | JGI IMG/M metagenome (GOLD analysis project Ga0335072, IMG submission 206725) | Soil microbial communities from Loxahatchee National Wildlife Refuge, Florida, United States - Lox_Sample_2.1 | ecosystem: Environmental > Terrestrial > Soil > Wetlands | place: USA... | reverse complement strand
CTGACGCTGCCACGTCGGCGCAACCAGGCGCCGCGGTGCTGCTGGTCGGCGTGCTTGACAAGGTCGGCACGTTCGGCATGATCCGGTACTGCCTGGACTTGTTCCCGTCCGCCGCGCACTTCTTCACGCCGCTGGTGATCGTCCTGTCGGTGGTGGGCATTCTGTATGGCGCCATAGTCGCGATCGGCCAGGCGGACATCAAGCGGCTGATCGCCTATACGTCGGTCTCCCACATGGGGCTGATCACGCTCGGCATCTTCGCCATGACTAGCCAGGGACAGACCGGCGCCACGCTGTACATGGTGAACCACGGCTTCGCCACTGGTGCGCTCTTCCTGCTGGCCGGGTTCATGGTGAGCAGGCGCAAGTCGCACCTCATCGCCGATTACGGCGGCGTGCAGAAGGTGGCGCCGATGCTCGCCGGGCTGTTCCTGGTCGCGGGCCTGGCCGGCCTGGCGCTGCCCGGCCTGTCGACGTTCGTCAGCGAGTTTCTGGTCTTGGTGGGTACCTTCACCAGGTACGAGGCGGCCGCGGTCCTCGCTACGGCCGGCATTATCCTGGCCGCGATCTACATCCTGTGGATGTACCAGCGGACGATGACCGGGCCGGTCCGCCCGGAAGTGGCGCATATGCCGGACCTCAAGGCGCGTGAGCTGTGGGCGGTTGGCCCGCTGATCGCCTTGATCGTCGTCCTCGGCGTCTATCCCAAGCCGGTACTGGACATCATCAACCCGGCCGTGCACAGCACGCTGGTGGGCGTGCACAGCACCGACCCGGTTCCGCCGCATCCCGCTAGTTCCCCGGCCCGGCCAGCTAGTACGACGAGCACAGCTAACAAGACGAGCACGGTCGGGACCACCAGCCTGGTCCATCATCAGCATGGTCAGCGCAAACAGACACATCGCAAGCAAGGGAGCTCGGCGTGACCGGGATCGTCGCGGCGGCTGCACCAACAATCGCCACCCCGCACTTCGAGTGGAGCCTGCTCTCCCCGATGCTGCTGGTCTTCGCGGCGGCGCTGGCCGGCGTTCTCGTCGAAGCGTTCGCACCGAGGGACCTGCGGCGGCCGATGCACGTTGCGCTGACGCTCGGCAGCCTGGCCGGCGCGTTCGTGCTGACCGTGGTGCTGGCGGCGAAGAGCTCGATATTCGCCGGCGGGAAGACCGGCGCCGTGGCCGCGATCGGAACAGTCGGAGTAGACCGGCCGACACTGTTCATCCAGGCCACTGTCCTGATCCTGGCCTTCGTCAGCGTCTTGCTCATCGCTGAGTCGTCCCACGAGGTCAGTGCGTTCACGCCGCAGGCTGCCGCGGTTCCTGGTAGCGCCGAGGAGCGCGAGGGCCTGCTGGCCGGACTCTCACATACCGAGGTCTACCCGCTGACGCTGTTCGCCGTGGGCGGGATGCTGCTGTTCCCGGCTGCCAATGACCTGCTAACGATGTTCATCGCGCTCGAGGTGCTGTCGCTGCCGCTGTACCTGTTGTGCGGCCTGGCCAGGCGCCGCCGGCTGCTGTCGCAGGAAGCGGCGATGAAGTACTTCCTGCTGGGCGCGTTCTCCTCAGCGATCTTCCTGTTCGGCATCGCGATGCTCTACGGCTACGCGGGCTCGGTCGGGCTGTCGGCGATCGCCACCGCCGCGCAGAGCGGAGTCGCGTCATCCACCCTGCTCTACGCGGGCGTCGCACTGCTCGGCGTCGGGCTGCTGTTCAAGATCGGTGCCGTGCCGTTCCAGGCGTGGAAGCCGGACGTATACCAGGGCTCGCCGACGCCGATCACCGCGCTGATGGCGTCATGCACGCTGGTCTCAGCGTTCGGTGCGCTGCTCCGGGTGTTCTATGTCGCCTTCGGCCAGCTGACCTGGGACTGGCGCCCGGCGATGTGGGCCGTGGCTATCGTGACCATGCTGGTCGGCTCGGTGATCGCGATCACTCAGACCGATGTGAAGCGGCTGCTCGCATATTCGTCGATCGCGCAGGCCGGCTACATCCTGACCGGTGTGATCGCCGCCAACACGGCCGGCCTGTCTGGCAGCCTGTTCTACCTGGCGGCGTACGGTTTTGCCACCATCGGCGCGTTTGCGATTGTCACTCTCGTCCGGGACCGGGCCGGTGAAGCGGCCCACATGTCGAGCTGGGCTGGCCTCGGGAAGCGGTCGCCGCTTGTCGCGGGCGTCTTCGCGCTGTTCCTGATCGCTTTTGCGGGTATCCCGCTGACCAGCGGCTTCACCGGCAAGTTCGCGGTATTCCGGGCAGCGATCCAGGGCGGCGCGCTGCCGCTGGTGATCATTGGCGTGATCAGCAGCGCCATCCTGGCGTTCCCGTACGTCCGGGTGATCGTGCTGATGTTCTTCAGCGAGCCGGCCATCGAGGGGCCAGTTGTGGTGCGCCCGAGCGCTTACACCGGCCTGGCAGTGGCGATCGGGGCGGCGGCAACCGTCGTACTCGGCATCATCCCGCAGCCGCTGCTTAGCCTGGCCAACCACGCCGCCAGCCAGCTGTTCGTACGTTAACCCCAGGTTTACGGTTCCAGAACGGCCACGAAACAGGAACGGCACTGCCAAATCGCAGTGCTAGCAGCCTGGTTCTGTTAAATATGCTGATTGGCATCAGGTGCGGCAGTCATGCCGAAAGTGCGGTTGCTGAACCTAACGACCCGGTAACGGCGGCGCGATCACGGTAACCGACCCGGGCAGGGCGCGCGTCCTATAGGCGCTGCTACGTTGCTTAACGTCGCTTGTATAGGAGATCGTGTGATTAATCACGCTAAGCACGTTATGCGAATCCAAGCCACCAATTACCCCCGTCGGCTGGCGCGCTGACCGTGAGAGGCGGCGGCGACGTGCTCGGGGCGGTGCGGACCAGTACTCCAGCAGTAGTGCTGAAGCTGGACCGCAATGTGATGCACCACGGCGGCCTTGGTGTCATCCGCAGCCTTGGCCGCCTGGGCGTGCCGGTTTACGGGGTACACGAAGGGCCGTTCGCGCCAGCCGCGAACTCGCGTTTCCTGCACGGTCGCTACTTCTGGAATCCGGGCGCGGACGACGCCGCCAGGATCCTGGACGGGCTGCAGCGGCTCGGCGACCTGATCGGCGAGCCGGCCGTGCTGTTCGCGACCGACGACGCGGGCGCGATTTTCCTGGCCGAGCACGGCGCGGCGCTCCGGTCTCAGTTCCTCTTCCCGCATCCGCCGGCCGACCTGCCGCGGCGGCTCGCTGACAAGTACTCGCTGTACCAGCTTTGCCGCGAGCTCAAGGTTCCGACGCCGCGCGTCGTCATTGCCGATTCCGATGCCACGATCAGCCAGTTCGCTGCCGATGCCGGATTCCCGCTGGTAGCCAAACTGACCGAGCCATGGCGCGGCCACGGACGGCTGCGCAGTACCACCATCGTCGCCGATAGCGCTGCCTTGAGCGAGATCTTGTCCGTGTGCGGCCAGGCTGGCGCAAGCCTCATGTTGCAGGAATTTATCCCGGCCAGCGCGCAATCCGACTGGTTCTTTCACGGGTACTGCGACAGCAAGTCAGTCTGCTGGCCCTCCTTCACCGGCATCAAGGAGCGCTCCTACCCTGCGCGGGCCGGCCTGACCAGTCTCGGCTGCTCGGCCGTCAACCCGCGCCTCCGCAGCCAGCTCTGCGGACTCCTCGCGGCCGTTGATTACCGCGGGATCATGGATGTCGACGTCCGCCGGGATGCCCGCGACGGCGAGTTGAAGGTGCTGGACTTCAACCCGCGCCTCGGCGCACAGTTCCGGCTGTTCCAGGACACGGTCGGCGTCGACGTCGCGATCGCCCAGTACCTGGACCTAACCAGCCAGGAAGTGCCGCGCAGCGAGCCAGCGTACGGCCGCCGGCTCCTAGTGGAGAACTACGACCCGGCAGCCGCCATCAGGTACTGGCGCAGCGGCGAGCTAAGCGTGCGGGCCTGGGCCGCCTCACTCCGGCGGATCGACGAGATGGCCTGGTTTGCGCGCGATGACCTGCTGCCGTTCGGACTCATGTGCGTGCGCATGAGCGGGCGCTTCGTCAGCCGGCCGTTTGCCAGGCGCGAGCAGCGAGCTCCGGCGACCGCTGGTCTCGCCCGTTTCAGCGTGGGCCGGGCGGCGAGGGCCAGGCGTGTGCATAAGGACGACCCGGTGGTTTGCAATCCATCGCTTAGCAACGCCGTTCAGGGCAAGGAAAGGGTAGGGGCATGAGTGACGTCGATGTCGCCGTGGTCGGGGCGGGGCCGTACGGACTCTCGCTCGCTGCGCACCTCAGTGCGGCTCGCATCTCGCACGCTCAGTTTGGCATCCCGATGAACCTGTGGCGGGCGTCGATGCCTAAGGGCATGTTCCTGAAATCTCAGGGCTTCGCCTCCAACCTGTCCAGTCCGGACGACGAGCACACGCTGGAGGCGTTCTGCGCAGCCACGGGCCGCCCGTACCGCAGCTACGGACTCCCGGTGCCGCTGGACACGTTCGTCGCCTACGGTCTGTGGTTCCAGCAGCAGCTGATGCCCGGGCTGCGGGAGACCCTGGTCACCGACGTCGTCCCGAAGGACGGTAACTACGAGATCAGCCTTGCCGACGGCGGTCAGGTGCAGGCGGCCCGCGTCGTCGTCGCGGCCGGAGTCGAGCACTTCGCCCGGATGCCTGAGCTGCTTGCGGACCTGCCCGAGTCGGTGTGCTCGCACAGCTCGGCACACACGGATCTCGGGACCTTCACCGGTAAGCGGGTTATCGTGCTTGGCAGGGGCCAGTCGGCGCTGGAGTCCGCCGCTTTGCTACACGAGAGCGGTGCGGATGTCACGGTGGTCGCTCGCAAGCCTTCGCTGGCCTGGAACGGCCAGCCGCTGCCGCCAGAACGGCCGCTCCTGCAGCGGCTTGCCGAGCCTGAAGCCGGCCTCGGCTCGGGCTGGGGTACCTGGTTCTACTCTGATCACCCCGGCCTGTTCCGGCGGCTGCCGGCCAGCAGCAGGGTGCAGCGTGCGGCAACCGCGCTCGGCCCGGCGGGCGCGTGGTGGCTGCGGGAGCGCGTTGAGCACCAGTTCCCGGTGCTGCTCGGCCACACGCTGACCGGCGCGCGGGCGGACGGCGCCGGCGTGCGGCTCGGGTTCGACGGACCCGACGGCGCAGCCGAGCTGTCAGCAGATCACGTGATCGCCGCTACCGGCTACCGCAGCGACGTGGCGAGGCTGACATTCCTCAGTGACTTGCTGCGCCCGGGCCTGCGCACGCTAGCCGGTACGCCGGTGGTCGACCGGAACTATCAGTCTTCGATGCCGGGGCTGTACTTCATCGGTCCGGCGGTTGCGCCGGCATTCGGCCCGGTGATGCGCTTTGTATTCGGCGCTGATCATGCCGCCACCACCGTTGCCCGCTCGCTCGCGGCCAGGCACGGCCAGCGTGCGGTCGGTGCCCGGTGAACAGGCCCGAGCCCGCGCGCCTGGCTCACCGGCTGGCCCGGCCGGACCGGCGTGCCTCAGTCCCGGCTCGCCGCGTGCCAGGGCCGGCCGCCGTGCTCGCTGCCGCCGACCTTGCTGCGCTGGCAATCGCGGTGGCTGCAGCCGGACCGGTAAGTCTCGCCGCGGTGGCCTATGCGCCGGCTGTGCTGATGCTGCTGGCCGCCGGCGGCATGCAGCGGCTGCGCATCAGCATGAGGCTGTCTGATCAGGCAGGTCGCCTTCTGGCCGCCGCCCTGGCGCCAGCCGTGCTGCTTCTCCCGTGGCTGCCAGCTGCCCATGCCTGGCGGCTGGCGGCGTGGTCAGCAGGCTGTCTGCTGGCCGGCCGTAGCGTGGCCTACTCGGGCGTACGGACGGCGCGGCGTCGTGGCTTGCTCGCCGAGCCGGCTCTTCTGGTCGGTGCCGGTGACACCGCCGTGCTTGTCGCGCGCCTGCTGCAGGAGCATCCGGAACTGGGCCTCCGGCCGTTCGGCTCTCTAGCGCCCGCCCTGCCCCTCCCTTCGCCTGGCCGGCCTGTCTCGGGCGCCGTCGCGGCTTCGGGCGCAGAGCCGGGCGACAGGCTGCCATTGCCGGTGCTCGGCCCGGCTGCCTGGTTGCCACGGCTGACCGGAGAGCTCGGCATCCGGCGGGTGATCGTCTGCACTAGCGGCGAGGCGGACGGAGGGCTCGTACGCGCCCTGCGAGCCGCGCGGCTTCAGGGTGCCGACATCGTCCTGGTGCCCGGACTGCACGAGCTTGGCATGGCTGTTCCACGGGCCTGCCTGGATGAGATCTGCGGCATCCCGGTCATCCCCCTTCGCCGGCCACCAGGCGCCTGGCTGGCCGCTAAGCGCGTTGCCGACATCGCTGTGGCGGCGTTGCTGCTGTGCCTCCTTGGCCCGGTCATTCTGGGTCTGGCCGCGATCATCCGGGTCAAGAACGGCGGGCCGGCCATCTTTCGTCAGCTTCGCGTCACCGGAGCCGGGCAGGCCGCGCAGATACTCAAACTGCGCACGCTCCCGCCGCACGGCAACTCCGACACCTGCTGGTCGGTGCCGCTCGAGTCGTGCACGCGCTTCAGCCGCTGGCTCCGAGACTCGCACCTGGACGAGTTGCCGCAGCTGGTGAACGTGCTCCGCGGGCAGATGTCGCTGGTAGGTCCGCGGCCTGAGCGGCCGTACTTCGCCGAGCAATTCGGCCGCACCGTGCCCGGATACTCCGGCCGCGACCGGATGCCGGCCGGGCTGACTGGCCTGGCACAGGCGTCCGGACTGCACGGCGATACCTTGCTGGCAGACCGCATCCGGTTCGACAACCAGTACATCGAGTACTGGTCACCTTGGCTGGACCTAGTCATCCTGGCACGCACCGCCGCCCGTGCCGTCGGCGGCGCGCTGGGCCGCAGGCAATGACTGCAGCACCGGCGGCAGTGCCGGCCGCGGCGCGGCTCGCGTTGCGCGAGGTGCCGATGATCTTGATGTACCACGCTGTCGCGGCCGCAGCTGTCGACCCGAACTTGCTGTGCGTGCCGCCAGAGCGCTTCGCCGAGCAGATGGCCTGGCTGCACAGGCATGGCCTGCGCGGCGTAAGCGTCGGAACGCTGATCGAAGCGACGCGAGCTGGCCGGGCGCGCGGTCTGGTGGGCATCACGTTCGACGATGGCTATGCCAGCGTGCTCGACGCAGCTTTGCCCGTGCTGAGCCGGCACGGCTTCGGTGCAACCGTCTTCGTGATCTCCGACAGGCTGGGCGGCCGGAACGACTGGGACGAAGGGACCGACTGGCCGCTGCTGTCCGCTGCGGGAGTACGCGAGCTCGCCAGCGCCGGTATCGAGATCGGCTCGCACAGTGCCAGCCACGTGCAGCTCGCCGGACTTGAGCCGGTCGAGCTAGCCAGGCAAGTCGGCCAGAGCAGGACCGATCTGGCCGCGCTGACGGGCCGGGAGGTGGCCGGATTCGCCTACCCGTACGGCGTCATGGACGCGGCGACTCGACAGGCAGTGCACGATGCGGGCTACTCCTATGCCTGCGCGGTCCAGACGCCATTGCAGGCGCTTGGCTCCCTGGCGTTGCCCAGGATCTATGCGGGCCCGCGGGACACCGCGGCACGAATGACGGCCAAGCGGCACCTCTACCGGGCTTACATCGCTTATCGCGGAAGGCGCGCATGAAGGTATTGCACGTGATCACCGGTCTTGACGCTGGCGGCGCCGAGCTGCAGCTAGCGATGCTTGTGCAGCGCACCCGGCACGATCCAGACGTGGTGGCCCTGTACAACGCAGGGCCGGTCGCCGACATGATCCGCGACGCCGGCGTCAACGTCATCGATCTGGGGATGACCAAGAACACCGAAGTCTCGGCGTTGCTGCGCTTGCGCCGCATCATCCGATCAGGTCGCTATGACGTCGTACACGCGCATCTGTACCGCTCACAGATCTATGCCCGCCCAGCGGCCCGGCTGGCCGGAACTCCTGTCGTGCTCACGACCGAGCACTCGATCGGCGAGACGCATATCGAGCGGCGGAAGATGACGGCCGGAGTGCGCGCCCTGTACCTCGCCTCGGAGCTGTTCTCGGACGGCACGATCGCTGTGTCCGATGCCGTGAGGGAGCGGCTGGTCCGCTGGGGCGTCCCGGCCGGAAAGATCACCGTCATCCCCAACGGGCTGGATGTCGATCGGTTCGCCTTCGACCCGGATACCCGCGACCGCGTCCGCGCTCAGTTTGGCATCGCGCCCGGCACGTACGTGATCGGCGCGCTCGGGCGGCTAGACCCGATGAAGCGAGTAGACCTGACGATTCAGGCCGCAGCGCCAATGCTGGGCGAGCGGTGCAAGATCCTGGTGATCGGTGGTGGCGAGGACGAAGCCCGGCTGCGCACCGCGGCCGACGAATTCGGCGTGACGGATCATGTGATCTTCGGCGGCTACCACTCCGACACCGAGCGCATGCTGTCGGCCTTCGACCTCTGCGTCGCAGCGTCGGCGCAGGAGACCTTCGGTTTGTCCGTACTTGAAGCGCTAGCGAGCGGCCTGCCGGTGCTTTACACGACGTGCCCGGCGCTGGACGGCATTCAGACCGAGTGGGCGCGGCGAGTCGAGGGGACCGCTGCCGCCCTTGGCGCGGAGATCCGTAAGGAAGTCGAGGCCGGACCTCGGCCGAGAACGCCCGACGCGAAGGTTTTCGAGCGCTATGGCATCGCCGCGATCGCCGCAACGGTTGACGACCTGTATGACCGGCTGGCCGATGGCCGGCTGCGGCGTGGCCGTCAGCTGCAGGGCGCCGGGCAGCGTCGAATGTCTGGATAGCGGCGGGCTCTCGGCAGCCGCGCTCTAGATCGTCTGGTCCTGCTGGGTATCTTCGTAGCACCATGTCAGAGCGCACTGTCCAGAATGGCCGGGCCGACCGGGTCGCGCCTGCCTCGGTCACGCCGACCCGGGTGGCCACGGTGATCACCAGGCTAGAAGGCGGAGCCGGCGCGCTCGCACTGCGCGGGGCGATGGCCATGGACCGCGACGCGTTCGCTATGACCATCATCACTGGTAGTGGCGATGTGCTGACCGATGAGGCACAGGCAGCCGGGATCGAGGTCATCGTCGAGCCATCGCTGCGCAGGCCGATTGACCCCCGCTCTGACCTGGCTGCGACGGCCCGGCTCACCGCCTTGTTCACCGGCCGGCAGTTCGATGTGGTGCATACGCACACCTCAAAGGCGGGGGTGGTCGGCCGCGTGGCGGCGCGGCGGGCCGGCGTGCCGAGGATCGTGCACACGTACCACGGATTCCCGTTTCACCAGTTCCAGTCCGCCGTGCGCCGGGGCGCATACGTTGCCGTCGAGCGCCGGCTGGGCCGCAGCACCGACGTGGTGCTGTGCGTCGGTGCCGCAGTGGCCGCGGAGGCCGCAGGTCGCCGGCTCGCCCCGCCGTGGCGCATCAGGGCGATCGGCGTCGTTGTCGACGGCCCGGCCGCGATGAACGCGATGATGAGTGCCCGGTCTGCGCTCGCCCGGGCCCGCGCACGCGCCGCGCTCGGGCTTCCTGACGCGGCTACCGCGGTAGTCGGCGTCGTCGGAAGGCTGACCAGGCAGAAGGAGCCCGAGGACTTCCTGACCGCGATGGCGATGCTGGGCCGGCCTGGAGCAGTCGGAGTCTGGGTAGGCGGCGGCGAACTCGCAGGCAAAATCGCCCGGCTAGCGTCTCGCCCGGCCGGGCCGCGTGTGGTGCTGGCCGGGGAACGCGCCGACGTGCTTGAAGTTCTGCCTGCCTTCGACGTCTTCGCGCTGCCGAGCCGGTACGAGGGATTGCCGACAGCAATTGTGGAAGCCATGATCTGCGGCGTCCCGGTGGTCGCCTCGGCCGTCAACGCCGTTTGTGACCTGGTCATACCGGGCGAGACCGGCCTGCTCGTCGCGCCGCGGCGCCCGGATCAGCTGGCGGCGGCGATCGGCCACCTGCTCGACTCGCCGGAGGCGGCTAGCCGGATGGCGGAAGCCGCATGCGCCCGGATCAGCGGCAAGTACACAGAAGCCGCCCTCCGCACGTCACTGACGAGCGCTTACCTGCCTGGAGCTGAGGCCAGCCGCCTCGTCGGCGCGCCCTGAGCGGGCCCGCGTGCAGCCTTAGCTGCCGGCGCGCACCTCCCCGCTATGCTTGCCCTGCTGAGTCGATAGGAATGAGCCGATACGAAATGTGCGGTGGTCAGTCGCTACTAGCTATCTGCATATCTTCGGGAAGGCTGGAGGATAGCCTCAGCTATGACTGGCCTGCCTGCGGTCCCGGCGGGCCCATGAGGGGACGCACGTGATTGCCGCTATTCCGATGGAACTCACCGACGCAGCGCTTGCGTCCGACGTCGTAGACGGCCTCGCGCGCGTCGAGGACGGCCTGCGGGCAGCTGCCAAGGCTCAGCATGCCGTGCTGACCGACGCTGCCGAGCACCTGATGGAGGCGGGCGGCAAGCGCTTCAGGCCGACACTGGTGCTGCTGGCCGGGCAGTTCGGCGACCCGCGGGATTCGCGCATCGTGCCGGCGGCAGTCGCTGTGGAGCTGACCCACCTGGCCACGCTGTACCACGACGACGTCATGGATGAAGCCGACGTGCGGCGTGGCAGCGCCAGCGCCAACTCCCGCTGGGGAAACACGGTAGCGATCCTGACCGGGGACTATCTGTTCGCCCGCGCCTCCGAGATCCTCGCTGACCTGGGCAGCGAAGCCATCAGGATCCAGGCAGAGACATTCGCACGGCTGGTCAACGGCCAGATCGCGGAAACGGTCGGCTGTCAGCCGGGCGAGGATCCTCTTGACCACTACCTCGGCGTGGTCACCGAGAAGACGGCCTCCCTGTTTGCCACGGCCGGCCGGTTCGGCGCCATGTTCTCTGACGCGCCAGACAGCGTAATCGACCGGATCACGCCCGCGTGCGCTGCCATCGGCGTGGCCTTCCAGCTCTCTGATGACATCCTCGATGTGGCAAGCGAGTCCGCCCAGTCCGGCAAGACGCCCGGCACCGACCTCAGGGAAGGCGTGCGCACGCTGCCGATGTTGCATGCGCTGCGGTCGGCCGGCCCGGCAGACGGCAGGCTGGTGGAGCTGCTGAGAATGCCTGAGCTGAGCGACCCTGCCTTGCACTCCGAAGCGCTGAGCTTGCTTCGCGAGCATCCGGCTATGGCGATGGCCAGGGCGGACACCAGGCAATGGGCAGAGCGAGCCAGGGAACTGATCCTGGGCTTGCCAGACGTCCCTGCCAGGGCGGCATTCGAGGCGCTCTGCGAGTTCGTCGTCGAACGGACGGGGTAAGCAGGGACCAGGCAGGCTGTACCCGCCGCGACTAGGCGCGGGGATGGTCAGCCGGGAATTATGCCGGGAACGACCGGGTTTGCGCCATCGGGGGATTCGAGTGGCAGCGATTACGGGCATGCCCGCCAGGGCTTTCGTCGTCGGTCTAGCTGGCTGCGCGGCTCTCGCCCTGGCCGGCTGCGATGCTAGCGGCTCGGGCGAGACTAGCGCCGTCAACAGCTCGAAGAGCAGGCCGGCCAAGGAGCCGAGTACCGAGAGCCTGACCAGCTCGATGCAGAGCTCGGTTCGCAACGCGAGCGGGGTGCACGTTTCAGGTCAGCTGTCGCGGGACGGAGTAGCGCTGGGTGTCGACCTGGACGTCACCAGGAATGGTGACGCAGCGGGCACCATCAGCCAGCACCGCACGCCGCTGCACGTCGTCGCGGCGAACAGCAAGATCTACATAGAGGTGACGCCCGCATTCCTGCGGGAGGCCAGCATGCCGGCGGCGGCGTGCCCGGCAGCCTGCGGCAAATGGATCGAGCTCACCCCCGGCGAGGCCAGCCAGCTGACCGGCGACTTCAGCATGCAGGAGCTGCTGACTCCGCTGCTCTCTGGCCAGGCGCCGAAGCTGAGCACGGCCGGGAGCACGACAGTAAACGGGCAGCCAGCCTGGGTGCTGCGCGCTAGTGACGGCAGTACAGTGGCGGTCAGTGCGGCTGCGCAGCACTATCCGCTCGCGGCCCGCAGCGGCCGGAGCCCGCGCCAGGTCGTGACCTTCTCCCGGTGGGATTCGGTGCCCGCGCCGAAGCCGCCGCCAGCCAGCCAGTTGTTGCACCTGGGCGGCTAGCTGCTTAGCTGACCGGCCGGCAAGCGGGCGTTCCCGGCCTGATCTGGCGGGAACACGGCGTCGCCGCCGATGGTTGTGCTTGCCGGACCGAGGGAGGACCTGTGAGTATTTTCGGCTTCCACAAGACCCAGATGGCGACTGCGGAGGATGCGCTGCCCGGCAGGAGCACCGCGATGGTGGTGCCCGGGCGGCACGAAGTGCTCGGAACGCCGTTGCTGCCGCCCTACCCGGCAAGCACCCAGATTGCCGAGTTCGCGCTCGGCTGCTTCTGGGGTGCCGAGAAGAACTTCTGGCAGACGCCCGGCGTCGTCTCCACTGCTGTCGGATATGAGGGCGGCTTCACCCCGAACCCGACGTACGAGGAAGTCTGCAGCGGCCGCACCGGGCACGCGGAGTCGGTCCGCGTCGTGTTCGACCCCGCGAAGATCAGCTACGGTGAGCTGCTGCGAGTCTTCTGGGAGTCGCACAACCCCACCCAGGGCATGCGCCAGGGTAACGACGTCGGCACGCAGTACCGGTCCGCGATCTTCTATCACTCGCCGGAGCAGCAGGCCGAGGCTGAGGCATCCCGGGCGGCCTACCAGAAGCGGCTGACCGACGCCGGCTATGGCGAGATCACCACGCAGATCGTGCCGGCCGGCGAGTTCTACTTCGCCGAGGACTATCACCAGCAGTACCTCAGCGACGCCAAGAACCCGTACGGGTACTGCCCCGATCACGGCACCGGCGTCTCCTGCCCGATTGGCGTCGTTAAGGCCAGCGGCCCGGCCGAGGCCATCCGATCTGAAAGCTGAGTTCCTCAGCTCGTCTCTCAGGCTCGGGCAAATCGGGCGCGCACCATGATCCTGGAGAGTTGTACACGCGGGAGCATGCATAACTCTCCAGGATCATGACGGAATGGCCGGTTCGCCGCTTGACGATGTGACGCGCTCGGCCCGGCGCAGACCCGGCAGGGTGAGCTACGGATGTGGACACAAAAATGTGATACATTTACGCTATGGCTGCCAACGCGAGCGCGGTTGGTCTGCGGGACCTGCGGCATCACACCAGTGAGGTGCTGGCGCGGGTACGACACGGCGAGACCATCGATATCACCGAGCACGGCCGGCTGATCGCGCGGATAATCCCGGCCGGGAAGCGTGAGCCGGCACCGATCCTGGCGACGCTAGTTGCGTCCGGCCGGGCGGTTCTCGCGCAGCGGCCTGGCTACCGGCCGCGGATGCGGCCGGGTGACGGAACTGACCGGCTCTCAGGGGCGCTGGCGGAACTCCGTGATGAGGAACGGTAATGAGCCTGTACTACGCCGACACCTCGGCGGTAATCAAGCTCCTGACCGAAGAAACCGATTCAAGGGCGTTCGCCGCGTTCTATGACGCTCACGATGATGCTGAATGGGTCAGTTCGGCCCTGCTTCGCATCGAGCTGACTCGCGCTGTCCTCCGGGCCGTTCCCGCTCTCTTGCCCGACGCCCGCGAATTGCTGCTCGCGTTTTCTTACCTCGCGATCGATGACGAAATCGTGGACGGCGCGATGAATGAGCCTGACCGCGGACTCCGTTCGCTGGGCGCAATCCACCTGGCGACCGCGCGGATACTGGCGCCGGAACTTGACGGCCTGCTCAGCTACGACGTCCGGCTCAGTAAGGCCGCGACTGATGCGGGTCTGCCTGTCCTGGCGCCTCGGGACTAACCGACCCGACAATCGGGCGCACCAAGCATCATGCCGGCATGGTCAGTTCGGCGTCGGGTAATAGGTGCTTCTACCACGGTGGAGGCAGCGATGACGACTGACACGGCAAGCGATGCGAGTATCCGCAGTCTGATCCCGGCACGGATCGACCGGTTGCCGTGGTCGCGGTTCCACACCAGGATGGTGATCGCGCTCGGGGTCGCGTGGGTGCTGGACGGGCTCGAGATCACGATCGCCAGCAACGTCGGACCGCTCCTGACGCAGAAAAGCACTCTCGGCCTCTCGGCCAGTTCCGTCGCCGATATCGCGACCTGGTACCTGATCGGCGAGGTGATTGGCGCACTGGTCTTCGGGCGGCTGTCCGACAAGCTGGGTCGGCGCAACCTTTTCATGGTGACGCTGGGCGTCTACCTCATCGGCAGCGGCCTCACCGCGGCGACACCAGCCGGGGGCAAGTGGTTCATCTTCCTGTACGCCACCCGGGTTGTCGCCGGCATGGGCATCGGCGGCGAGTACGCCGCCATCAACTCGGCCATCGACGAGCTGATCCCGGCGCGCTACCGGGGCCGAGTCGATATTGCTGTCAACGGAACCTACTGGGGCGGAGCGATCATCGGCACGATCGTCACTCTCTCCCTGCTCAACAACATTGCTCCCGACACCGCCTGGCGGATCGCGTACGTCGTCGGACCCGTACTAGCCCTAGTGATCATCTTCGTGAGGCGCAACTTGCCGGAGAGCCCGCGCTGGCAGATCATGCACGGCCGGGAACAGGCGGCCGAAGCGTCGATCGCGGAGATCGAAAGCGATGTGCAGGCTACGAAGGGCCAGCTGGCGCCAGTGGGTGACGATAGGGCCATCGATATCGTCCCGACCCAGCAGATCGGGTACCTTCCGCTTCTGCGGGTGCTGTTCGCGCGATACCCGGGCCGCGCGGTCCTGGGTGCGGCGCTGATGATCACCCAGTCGTTCCTGTATAACTCGATCTTCTTCACCTACGGCCTGGTGCTGGAGTTCTTCTTCCACGTCAACCCCAAGGACACCGGCTGGTACTTCCTCGCGTTCGCGGTCGGCAACCTGGTCGGCCCGCTGACCATCGGGCGGCTATTCGATACGATCGGCCGCCGGAAGATGATCGCGGGCACCTACCTGATTTCTGGCATCCTTCTGGTGATTACCGCGCAGCTGTTCAAGGCGGGCACGCTGAACGCGACCACGCAGACCCTCTGCTGGGTGGTGATCTTCTTCTTCGCATCAGCGGGCGCGAGCGCCGGCTACCTGACTGTTAGCGAGATCTTCCCGCTGGAGGTGCGCGCGAAGGCCATCGCGGTGTTCTTCGCCATTGCCCAGTGCTTCGGATTCCTTGGCACGCACTTGTACGGGCACCTGATCGGCACCGGCAAGGATCCGAACGCCCTGTACTGGGGATACATGATCGGCGCAGGCGCAATGATCCTCGGGGGGCTCGTGGCGGCCTTCCTTGGCGTCGACGCGGAAGGCAAGTCGCTGGAGGATGTTGCGCGGCCGCTCTCGGTCATCGCCAAGCCGGCTCAGGCGATCTTCCGCACTGGCGGCCAGCCTCCGCCCCGGAGGACCTAGCCCCGCGCAGCCGCCACCGGATCGTGCTTGCGCGCCCGGTAGGCGGCGACGTGCAACCGGTTGCCGCAAGTACGGCTGTCGCAGTAGCGCCGCGACCTGTTCTTCGAGAAGTCCACGAACACCGCGCGGCACGTGGGCGACTTGCAGCTGCGGATCCGGCCCGCTTCGCCCGCGACCACTAGCCAGGCCAGTCCCATCGCGAAGTGCGCAGCCATCCGGTCGGCTAGCGGCGCGGTCGGCCTGGAAACGTGCAGGTGCGGACCGCGACCATCGTGCGCGACGACCTGCGGGCTGGCGCCGGTCTCGGACAGCAGGGCATTGATCTGGTCAATGGCCGCCGGCTCGTCTCCCGCCTCGCAGTTCGTCACTATCGAATCCAGCCGCGCCCGGTGCTGGCGCGCTCTGGCAAGGTCGGCGGCCTTGCCCCTGATACCTGCGAAGGCGTACCTGTCCGCCATCTCTTGCAGGTCAGCGAGCTTGGCAAGCCCATCGCCCGCAGCCGACCTGCCGGTGTTGATCAGCTCCACGCAGCCGGTCATGGCTTCCAGCTGGTCAGCATCAAAATGACTTTGACTCCTGTCGCCTGCGACCCCTAGGGTGGTGCTCATGTCAGCACCGTACGGCAGAACGGTCATGACCGGCAACGGTTGGCTGACCGGGCGGCCGGTGCTGACGGCGGCTCTTGGCGCGGCTTGTATCTCCTCGTCGGCAATCCTGGTGACGCTGGCCCATGTCGGTGCGATCACCACCGCCTTCTACCGTTGCGCGCTCGCCCTTCCTGTCCTGGTACCGCTCGCCGTAGTAGAACAACGCCGGCTCGGGCCCCGGCCGGCCGCGAGCCGGGGTTACGCCATGCTGGCCGGCCTGTTCCTCGCCATCGACCTTGTGCTGTGGAATCACGCGATCAGCGACGTCGGCGCGGGGGTGGCCACCGTGCTCGGCAACCTCCAGGTCCTGTTCGTGGGTGTCTTCGCATGGCTAGTGATGCGCGAACGGCCGGGCCGTCGCTTCCTTGTCGTGCTGCCTGTAGTGCTGGCCGGCGTAGTGCTGGTGTCCGGAATGCTGGGCGGACACGCTTCCGGACTGCATCCGATAGCCGGAATCGGGTTCGGTGTCGCCACCTCAGCGGCGTACGCCTGTTTCCTCCTCATACTGCGTACGACATCCGGCCATGCACCGCACGTAGCCGGGCAACTGGCCGATGCGACCGTCGGCGCAACCGCGGGCGCGATGCTACTCGGCTTGATTCTCGGCGGCCTTCAGCTGGACATCTCCTGGCCGTCATTCGGCTGGCTGCTGATTCTCGCGCTGCTTAGCCAGACCGTCGGCTGGCTGCTGATCACGTCCGCCTTGCCTCGGCTGCCGGCCGCGATTTCGTCGCTCTTGCTGCTCCTGCAGCCTGCCGCAGCAATGGTGCTCGCCGACATCGTGCTCAGCGAGCGGCCGACGGTGATTCAGGTTCTCGGGGCCGTGATGGTGTGCGTGGGCGTCCTGTTTGTCGCCAGGGCACCCGCGCCGGCCAGTACAGCCACGCGGCCGCGGCGGCGCCAGTCGCGGGTGGAGCCGGCCGGCCGGGATCCTGCCGTTGCGGCGCCCGCGATCGACGAGCCCGAGCTGTGCGGTATCAGTCGAGCAGGGATTCAGCTGCGCACGGAGAACAGCACGTAGCCATAGCTGAGCCCGGTGGCTGCCGGGTGGCGGCGCAGCCAAGCCGCTGCCACCTCGGCCGGGAACTCGATATGCAGCACAGCGGCGAGGTCTGCGTGGCTGGCAAAACGCAGCTCTGACCGGACCTCGTGCCTCGCTGCCCCACGGTCGCGCCACCAGGCGTCGACAGCGGCGGCGGTCTGCCGCGGGGGCCGGACCGCCGCCGCGGCCAGCAGCAGCGCGAATTCGCCCCAGCGGTAGTCGTTGTCGACGGCTACCAGGTGACCGCCGCGACGCAGGACTCGCAGCACTTCTGTCAGCCCGGCATCCGTCCCCGGCGGGAAGAAATAGGCGAACCGCGCATGCACCACATCCACGCTTGCATCGGGCAGCGGGATGTGCTCGGCCGAGCCGGCCAGTACCGCTGTACTAGACAGGTCCGAGGTCGCCTCGGCAGCCGCCGCGCGCAACGCCGGGTCGGGCTCGATCCCGATGACCCGCGCCGCCTGCTCTGCATAACGCCGCAGCCAGTATCCGGTGCCGCAGCCCAGGTCGACGATGGTGCGGCCGGTCCACGGCGCGACTGCCCGCATCGCCGACAGGACGTGCCCGGCGCGATCGAGCGCCTCGTTCTCAAGCTGATAGCTGGCCGGGTGCGTGCCGATGTTCGGCGCGAACCGCCAGTCAGGGAACGGGCGTGGCCAGTTGGCCGACGACATGAGTGACTCCGTGATCGTTGGTGATCCAGGGGGCCCATAGTCCCCCAGATTCAGCATCGATCATCGAGCCGGGTCTGCTCGATCAGCCGCCCGGCGCCGTCAGCGCCGCTGGACCAGGCAAGCTCGCGGGCGTCGCGCGCGCACCGCCACGGCCGGCCAGCTGGCGGTTGATTGCCTGCGCAGCGGCTTGAACGGTCTGGATGCCGTAGCTCTCGGTCTGGCCGTCAGCCGCCGGCCCGGTCAGGATCACGATCTGATAGCTGATGTGCTTGCCGGTAAATGCTCCGATGCTATTGATGTTCCAGTCGTCCGCCTGCGGGTAGGGTAGCCAGCCGTTCTTGACGTGGACGGTCACGCCCGATGGCGCTCCGGCGGGGACGCCCCACCGCTCAGCGGGGATGACCTGAGCCATCAGCCGCAGCACATAGGCCCGCGAGTACTTGCCGAGCGGCTTGCCCGGTGAGGTCAGCCGATGCAGCAACGTCAGCTCATCCTTCGCGGTGATATCGGTGAGGCCCCAGGCCTCGTTCAGTACGGTGTGCCGCATGCCAGCCTTGTTCAGGAACCGCTGCATACCCGTCATGCCGACGTCCTGCCACAGAGCCGTAGCGGCGTTATTGCTTGACTGGGTGATCATCAGGTAGGCGAGATTGCGCTGCCGAGTTGTCAGGTGGCTCGGGCCATGCTCTTTGAGTAGCAGCGCGCTGAGGATGGTCACCTTGATGACGCTTGCGGCATAGAAGTGCTTGTTCTCGTGCAGCAAGCAGGTGAGGCCCGCAGCACGGTCGGACACTTTCAAGCCGACGACCGAGTCCTCCCGGCCGGCCAGAGCTGCGGTGATGCCCGCGGAGATCCTGGCAGCTAGTTTCGGGCGCTTCGCGGACGTGCAGATACGGTTGGCAGCTGACGCTCCGGTGGTGCCACGCCGCGCTGCGACGGCCGGTGCCATCGAGGCGGCACCGGCACTAGCCAGCATCACGATCGCCGCCGACGTGGTCAGTGCCGTGCGCCGGATCCGCTTCATTGCTTGCCCCGTTTCTCGATACCCCATAGACGCCCGGGAGGTCTCGCAGGTTGAATGGCCGCCGGGAGTTGCGCAGCCGCGTTGTCGGGGCAGGCTTGCCACGACCGCAGCCCTTCCGGCTGGTTGCGGAAAACTCCGCAGTCCGATGTCGAAATACGGGCGGGCTCGTTCGTGGCAATAACTGAGAAACCGCCGCAGCGGCGGTTTCGCACTGACCGGGAGGTAGACGAGATGAAGTACGTGATGCTCATCATGAACACCGAGGCCGCAGGCAAGCTGACCGCTGAGGAGTACGGGGCCTGGAGCTCGGAGATCATGGCCTGGTACGAGAAGAACGGCGCCACTGGCGCGCTTGCCGACGGAGGCGCTCAGCTGCAAGGGCCGGAGACCGCGAAGACCATCCGGGTCGGCGCCGTGACCGACGGCCCGTTCATGGAGTCCAAGGAAGTGCTTGGCGGCTACTCGGTGCTGGAGACCGAAACCATCGACGAGGCGGTAGAGGTCGCCAAGAGCTGGCCGGGCGTTGACCGCGGACTGGTCACGATGGAGCTGCGGCCGGTCGTCGTGTTCTGACGATTAGCAACCCACCCGCCCTCAGCCCTTCAGACGACGGGCGATGAGCTCGCGCTCGGCCGGGTTCGCGGTCAGCGCGAGCGCTCGCTCGTTGGCAGCTCGCGCTGCCGCGGTCCGTCCGGCTGCGGCCAGCAACTCGGCCCGGACAGCGTGGAACAACCGGTAGTCATCGAGCTCGGCAGCGAGCGGCTCGACCTCGGCGAGAGCAGCCTCCGGGCCGCAAGCGAACCTGGTCGCGACCGCCCGGTTCAGCTGGATAACTGGCGACGGCGTCATGATCAGCAGCCTGTCGTACAGCAGCCGGATCTGCTGCCAGTCGGTCTGCTGGTAGTCCGCGGCCGCAGCGTGCAGCGCCGCGATAGCCGCCTGCACCTGGTAAGGCCCCGGCTGGCGCAGCGCGAGTGCCCGGTCGAGCAGGCCCGTCGCCTCCGCGGCCAGCTCGTGATCCCACCGCGCACGATCCTGATCGGCCAGCTGGATCAGCCGTCCCCAGCCGTCGAACCGCGCGGCCGCTCGCGACTCGTGCAGCAGCAGCAGCGCAAGCAAGCCCAGTACCTCGGGCTCGCGTGGCATCAGCCGGTGCAGCAGCCGGGCCAGCGATACCGCTTGCGCAGCCAGGTCCCGGCGGGCCGGGCTGCGGCCAGCCGAAGCGAGGTAACCCTCGTTGAAGACGAGATAGACCACCGCCAGCACGGCCGCCAGTCGTTCGCCTAGCTGATCTGGATCCGGGACGCGGATCGCAACGCCTTCGTCCCGCAACGTCCGTCGCGCCCGCGACAGCCGCTGCCCCATCGTCTGTTCCGATACCAGGAACGCCACCGCAATCTCCGCGGTCGTCAGGCCGCACACGGCCCGGAGCGTGAGTGCGACCTGTGAATCGGGTGGCAGCGCCGGATGGCAGCAGGCGAAAACCAGGCTGAGCAGGTCGTCGGCCTCGGCTTGCGGATCGGCGAGATGCGCGGCAGCCGAGCCGGTCCGGTCCTGAGTCACCGCGAGCAGTGTGAGCTTCTCCAGGCCCGCTTTAGCCCGACGTTGCCGGTCCAGCGCCTTACGCCATGCCGTGGTGGTCAGCCAGCCGCCAGGATTAGCCGGCACGCCATCGGTCTGCCAGTGCTCGAGCGCCTCCACAAACGCGTCTTGCACCAGTTCTTCAGCCAGCCCGACGTCGCCTAGTCGCCGTGCGAGGAGCGCCCGAATCCGGGTCGCCTCACCGCGGTAGGCGCGCTCAAGCTCGCTGACATCCACCTTGCCGAGTCTGGCAAATGCACCCCGGTATCGCATCCGGCAGACTTGATCAGGGGGGCCGGACGCATAAACACCTGGTCCTAGAACGTCGCTTGCCGCTTCCAGGAGTGTCCCGACCGGCCATAGATGTAGACAGCACCGCGAGCCGGAGCCAGGCCAGGCGCGCCGATCACGACAGTCGTGCGTGACATTGCCACCGCGTTACCGAACAGGCTGTCTGGCTGCGACTCCGCGCTCGGCCCGGCGAAGGTAGTGGTGCGCCGCCACCTCGTCCCTGAGTGCCGGTACAGGTAAACAGCGCCCTGCTTGCTGTCTATCCCCGGAGAGCCGACGAGCAGCAGCGGCCCCGCACCGCTCACCGACGTGCCAAACGAAATGTCCGCGCCGGGGCTCCGGAGCACTAGGCGCTGGTGCCAGCTATGCCGGTACCAGGTGAAGAGATAAGCCGTGCCAGTATCTGCGCCCGGCGCGCCGATCACTATGCCGGCCGCCGAGACAGCCGCCGACGAGCCGAACTGTGAGTAAGCGACGACGGGTGATGGGCTGAGGTACGCCGTCTGACCCCAGGTCGTCGCTGACGCACGGCGGAAAACCCACGCGGTGCCGGAGGAATTGATATCAGGCCAGCCGGCGACCCCCAGCGTTCCTGACAGCGCGACGGCAGCGCCGAACTGGTACGGGCCGAAGCTCCGGCCGGGCCCGGGCAGCACAATCGGGCGCGACCAGGTGGTCCGGTGCCGGACGAAGACCAGCGCTTGCCCGGCGCGGTCGCGATTAGGCGCGCCGACGATGGCGGTGGATCCGGAGATCCCTACCGAGAGGCCGAACCGGTCGCCGCGGCGCGGCCGCCCAGCCGCCAGCACAGCCTGGCGATGCCACCGGCTGCGGATCCGGACGTACACGTAGACGCGGCCTGAGTTCTCGTCGGCGCCGAAAGCACCGACGATAATTGTCGACCCAGATATCGCGACCGCATCGCCGAACCAGTAGTGCCTCGTGCCGCGCCCGAGCCTGAGCACGGCCTGCTGTGACCACCTGGTGCTGTGCCGGTCGTAGACGTAGACCTCGCCTCGGTCGTTGTCCCAGGCGGGTGCGCCCACCACGACAGTGGAGCCGGAGATGGCAACGGCCGAGCCGAGTCTAGAGCCGGAGCCTGCCGCAGTGGCGACTCGCGTGGCGGTGTCAGCCGCGGAGGCGGATATCGCGAGACCGGCTGGAGCCGCCGCAGCCGCCACCAGCGCGGCTGCCGCGATGACAACGATGACCATCCGGCTGCGCATTGCTGCTCCCATCCGTTGCGGCGCCCCAAGCAGGATAGGGCAGAGCTAGCCAACCGGAAAGCGCATCAGGGGAGGGCCGGCGCGCCGCTAGCCGAAGGAGCCGCCGCGGCCGGCGCCGCCACGGAAGCGCGAGACTCCCTCGACGATGCCAGGATCGGCCAGCGTCGCCATGCCAAGGGCCAACTCATTAGCCATGGCGTCGCCGAGGCCAAGCGACATCGACTCGATTGCCGAGGCCCGGTCGCTACGCATGCACGCTTGCGGGAACGCGGCGATCTGCAGCGCGAGTCGCTCCGCCTCCTCGCGAGCCTCGCCAGGCCTGACGATCCTGGAGACCAGGCCCATCTGGTAGGCCTCGGCGGCAGGCACTGCCCGCCCGGTCAGGATGAGGTCCAGTGCGCGGCCGAGCCCGATGATCTGCGGCAGCCTGACGGTTCCGCCGTCGATCAGCGGCACTCCCCAACGCCGGCAGAACACGCCGAAGACCGCGTCCTCTTCGGCCACGCGCAGGTCGCACCAAATAGCCAGCTCCAATCCGCCAGCCACCGCGTGCCCGGCGACGGCCGCGATCACCGGTTTAGACAGGCGCATCCGGGAGGGCCCCATCGGAGCTGGACCGTCAGGCTCGGTCCGGTTACCGCGGGCGGTCCCGACGGCCTTCAGGTCGGCGCCGGCGCAGAACGTGCCACCAGCGCCGTAAAGCACTGCAACGGCAGCGTCGGCGTCCGCGTCGAAATCGGCGAAGGCCTCGGCCAGCGCAGCGGCGGTCGGCCCGTCGACCGCGTTACGGACCTCTGGGCGATCCAGGATGATCGTCGTCACCGGCCCGGAGCGATCCACCCGCACGGCGGTCCTGGCCTGAGCTTGGCCAGTGGCGGGCCGCGCGACGGCGCCGGCTCGGGTGGCCGGGCCCGGAGAGGTCCGCGGCGTAGCCGACGCAGACCGCGCCGACGCCTCGCCGCGCGCACGCATGCTCCTGTCCCTGCCACTCGAACCGGGCTCTGGCGAAGCCCGGCCCGCAGAGCCCGGCACGGCTAGCCGACCTGCCAGGTGTCGGCGCCAGCCAGCAACTCGGCGAGGTCACCATCCCCTTGCCGCTGCCGGGCATCATCAATCTGCGCGGACATCAGCTCGTCGTAGCTTGGCCGCTCGACTTTCCTGAACACGCCAATCGGCGTATGCGCGAAGTCAGAACTGTCCAGCCTGGACAGCGCGAACGCGTACGACGGGTCGGGCTCCCCGGCGTTGTGCACCAGCAGTGAGTCCGGGTCGGCGTCCGCCACCGGTACTGCCTCCAGCCGGCCGTAACGGCCGAACCGCAGGCCCCGGCTACGGTCGGCGCCGAACCGGATTGGCTCACCCTGCTCCAGCCGGATAAGCCGCTGATCTCGCTGGCCTGGCTCGGTGACTGGCGCGAACGCGTCGTCGTTATAAATCGGGCAGTTCTGGAAGATCTCGACGAAGGCGGTGCCCTTGTGATCAGCAGCCGCGCGCAGCACGCTGGTCAGGTGCTTGCGGTCGGAGTCAATCGTCCTGGCGACGAAGCCTGCCTCGGCGCCGATCGCGAGCGATACAGGGTTGAACGGGGTGTCGAGCGAGCCGAACGGCGTCGACTTGGTGACCTTGCCCTGCTCAGACGTGGGTGAGTACTGGCCCTTGGTCAGGCCGTAGATCCGGTTGTTGAACAGCAGGATCTTGATGTTCACGTTCCTGCGGAGCGCGTGAATCAGGTGGTTGCCGCCGATCGACAGCGCGTCGCCGTCTCCGGTGATCACCCAGACTGACAGATCGGGCCGCGACGATGCCAGCCCGGACGCGATCGCCGGGGCACGCCCGTGGATCGAGTGCATGCCATAGCTGTTGACGTAATACGGCAGCCGCGACGAGCAGCCGATGCCGGAGACGATCACGAGGTTCTCTCGCGGGATCTCCAGCTCGGGCAGGAAAGCCTGGAACGCGGCTAGGATCGCGTAATCACCGCAGCCAGGGCACCAGCGGACTTCCTGGTCAGACTTAAAATCCTTGGTCGCCAGCTTCTCGTCAGCCTTGGGCACCAGAGTCAGTGAGGCGAACCGGTGCGCCGGCTCAGGGAATTCGGCGGCAGAACGGTCAACAGGCCCGCCATTTGCTGAACCGTCAGACATTACTGATCACATCCTGAATGACGCCGGCGAGTTCGGCCGCACGGAACGGCAGGCCGCGGACGCGGTTATAGGACACCACGTCGGTCAGGTACCGGCCACGCAGCAGTAGTGCAAGCTGGCCGAGGTTGATCTCGGGTACCAGCACCTTCTCGTAGGACCGCAGCACCTCGGCGAGGTTGGCCGGGAACGGAGACAGGTGCCGCAGGTGAGCCTGGGCAACCGAGCCGCCAGCGAGCCGTACCCGGCGGACTGCCGCGCCGATCGAGCCGTAGGTCGACCCCCAGCCGAGTACGAGCACCTTGGCGTTGCCGTCCGGATCGTCGACTGCAACCGGAGCGATGTCAGCGGCGATGCCGTCGATCTTGGCCTGCCGCAGGCGGACCATCGTGTCGTGGTTATCCGGGTCATATGAGATCGTGCCAGTGATGTCGGCCTTCTCGATACCGCCGATCCGGTGTTCGAGCCCAGGCGTGCCGGGCACGGCCCACGGCCGGGCCAGGGTCTTCTGATCACGCTGGAACGGCAGGAACGGCGGGCCGGCAGTTCCGTCGACTGCCACGTTCCCGCTTGCGAACTTGAACTCGTCCCGAAGCTTCGGCAGGCCGTCCACGGCCGGGATACGCCAGGGCTCTGATCCGTTGGCCAGGTAGCCGTCGGACAAGATGATCACGGGGGTGCGGTACTTCACCGCGATCCGCACCGCCTCCAGCGCGGTGTCGAAGCAGTCGGCCGGAGTGGCCGGCGCTACCACTGCGACCGGCGACTCGCCGTTGCGGCCGAAGAGAGCCATCAGCAGGTCGGCCTGCTCGGTCTTGGTCGGCATGCCGGTCGACGGCCCGGCCCGCTGGATGTCGCAGATGATCAGCGGCAGCTCGACCGAAGCGGCCAGCCCGATCGTTTCCGCCTTCAGGCACATGCCGGGGCCGGACGTGGTGGTCACGCCCAGGCCGCCACCGAAAGACGCACCCAGGGCCGCGCCGACGCCGCCGATCTCGTCCTCAGCCTGCATCGTGCGGACGCCGAACCGCTTGAGCTTGGACAACTCGTGCAGGATGTCCGATGCCGGAGTGATCGGGTACGAGCCAAGGAACAACGGCAGGCCAGACCGGCGCGACGCTGCCACCAGCCCGTAGGCAAGCGCGGCGTTGCCGGTGATGTTCCGGTACTTGCCTGGCTGGAGCGGGGCGGGCTTGACCTCGTACTGAACCGAGAATGCCTCAGTGGTCTCACCGTAGTTCCAGCCCGCCTGGAACGCGGCCTGGTTCGCCGCCAGGATCTCCGGCCGGGACGCGAACCGGGCTTTGAGGAACCGCAGGGTGCCGTCCACCGGCCGGTTATAGAGCCAGGACAGCAGGCCAAGAGCGAACATGTTCTTCGCTCGCTCGGCGTCCTTGCGGGTGATGTCGAAGTTCTCGAGTGCCTTCACGGTCACCGAGGTCAGCGGAATGGCGTGCACCTGGTAGGCATCGAGCGAACCGTCCTCGAGCGGGTTGGCGTCGTAGCCAACCTTCGCCAGGTTGCGCTTGGTGAACTCGTCGGTGTTGGCGATGATGTCGGCGCCGCGCGGGACGTCATTCAGGTTCGCCTTGAGTGCGGCCGGGTTCATCGCCACCAGCACGTCCGGAGCGTCGCCGGGAGTGAGGATGTCGTGGTCAGCGAAGTGAAGCTGGAAAGACGACACGCCCGGCAGCGTGCCGGCCGGGGCCCGGATCTCGGCGGGGAAGTTCGGCAGCGTGGACAAGTCGTTACCGAAAGTTGCGGTCTCCTGGGTAAACCTGTCCCCGGCTAGCTGCATGCCGTCGCCTGAGTCTCCGGCGAACCTGATGATGACACGATCAAGCTGCTGGACCTGTTTGGTCACAGTCTCCCGGCCTCCTTCACGCGCCGAGGCCGGCTTCAGACGCGGTGACGGCGTGCATCTTTGCGTGATTTCTGTTTGCAGACTCCCCAGCCGGTCAGGCACTCGCTTCACGCGACCCTAACGCCTGCCGCTAAAACGCGATTCTAGTACAGAGCGCAGGTCGGACACGCTTGGTCTGCTCACTACCATGAACGTTTGCAAGTTTCGCCGTGATCTCGCAAAGATCACGAGCGCGATCGGCTGGCTAGCTCAACGAGCTGGGCGAGCGTATCGAGCTGAGTCGTCCGGTCGCCGCTTAGCTTCGCCTGCAGCGTGGTGACGCCGGCGTCGCGATACAGGCGCAGCCGCTCGCTGATCATCGCGGGCGTGCCGATCAGGTTGGTGCCGGTGCCGAACTCCAGCGGCACCCGGTCAGCCGCCTCCTCGCGCCGGCCAGCCAGCCACAGTTCCTGAACCGCGGCGACGTCGTCGCCGAAGCCCTGCCGGGTGAACGCCGCGTTGTAGAAATTCTCGTCCCGCGAACCCATTGCGCCGATGGTGAACGCGTAGCCCCGCGCGTGCCGCCTGGCAGCGCCGTCGACGTCCTCGGTGATTTCCACTGCGACCGGTATGACCAGGTCAAGACCGGCTAGCGACCGGCCCGCCCTGGCCGCGCCGGCCTGCAGCCTGCTGGTGAACACCTCGGCGTGCTCGGGCATGAAGGCGTTGCCGATCCAGCCGTCGGCGAGTTCGCCGGTCAGCTCGAGATTGCGCGGGCCGAGCGAGGCGACGTAGATGGGCACCCGGGTCGGCGCCAGCATGGAGCGGATGGCGCGGCCCCGGCCGCCGGGCAGTGGCAGCTGATAAGCCCGGCCGTGGTAACTAAGCCGCTCCCCGGCGGCAACGGCCCTGACAATCTCGACGGTGTCGCGGGTGACAGCGAGCGGCGCGTCGAAGCTGACGCCGTGCCAGCCTTCCATCACTTGCGGACCGCTGGTGCCGATGCCGAGCCGGAACCGGCCGCCCGACAGCAACTGCAACGACATGGCCGACATCGCCAGCATTGCCGGGGTACGGGTGCCAAGCTGGGCGATCGCCGACCCGAGAGCGATCCGCTCGGTCTGCCCCGCGAGGAAGGCGAGCGGCGTCAGGGCGTCCTGGCCCCATGCCTCGGCGACCCAGACCGAGCTGGCTCCAAGCCGCTCAGCCTCTCGCACGAATTCTGCGTCCTGCGGTCCGGAGACCCGGGCCGCGATGCCCACCTGCATGAGGCTGACTCCCTCGTTAGGTCCGGCGTACCATCCAATCGTGGAAGATGTCGAGCTACGGTACGCCGACTGTCCGACTACCGAGGCAGAGATGGTCATCGACGCACCGCCGGCGGTCGTCTGGCCGCTGGTCTGCGACATCGGCATCCCGGCGGAGTTCAGCTCGGAGTTCCAGGGCGGGCAGTGGCTCGATGGCGCGACAGGCCCGGCGCTCGGCGCCCGGTTCCGCGGGCGTAACTACCACGAGGCGGCAGGCACCTGGGAGACAGTCTCCACGGTGTGCGAGTACGAGCCGGAGCGAGTGTTCGGCTGGGCGGTCGGCGACTCTGATGTGCCGGCCGCGCAGTGGCGGTTCACTCTCCGGCCCGCTGGCGCTGGCACCGTGATCCGCCAGTGGATGCGGATAGGTCCTGGCGAGTCAGGGATCAGCGAGCTGATCCGGCAGATGCCGGACAAGGAGCATCGCATCCTGCGTCGCCGCCTGGCCGAGCATCAGGCCAACATGACCGCCACCCTGGCCGGCATCAAAGGCCGGGCCGAGGCTGCGTCCTAGACCGCGCCCTGGCGATACCTTCGCTGCGGCGTCTTAGCCCGCGCCGGTGAAGGTGTCGATGCTCTCGATCAGCCACCGGCCATGCTCACTGACCGCGGTGACGGCGAACATCGCGCCGCCGTAGGATGCCTGCTTTGTGCCAGCACGGGAGTCCTGCTCGTTGGCGAAAACCAGCAGCCGGGCTCGCCCTCCGGTCAGCAACTCGACTCCGATCCTGGTGACGCGGGTCGTCACGACCAGCTTCTCCTTCGGCGCCTCCTGCTGTACGAGGCCGTACAGCTGGTTGTACTGCCGGATGGCGGTACCAGTGAGCAGCCGCTGTGCGGCTGCCTTAGTCCGCTCGGTATCGGCATAGCTGTAGGAGAAGATCGTGTTCACCGCGCTGGTGACATCGCGCGTCACAGCCCTGGTGCTGCTGACGTCGACGAGCGCATCGTTGGCACTCGCGGTGCTCGCCCGCAGATCGTGGGCCGTGACGGCAGCCCACCCGCCGAGCGCCCCGAGTACGACAGTCGCTGCCCCGAGGGCGACCGGGAGCACCCGGCGCCACCGCGGCCCCGGGCTGGCGCCGGCCGCAGGGCTTTCCGTCACTCCCGCTTCCGTCATGGCGGGAACGACTGGGCTCTCCGGCTCGGCTACTGGCCGGAAGGACGGCCCGATGGGCATTCCTGGTCTCCTTTCCGGCCTCAGCCTGTCGGTCCCGTAGCGCTGGCAGCTCCGACCGGGGCCTGCTCGAGCGAGCTGAGCTTCCATCCGGACGGCGTCCGGGTGAGAACGCCTTCTTGCCGGCTCTGCTTCGTCGCCGCCGCCCCGTGCGCCGGAGTCACGGTGATCTGCATGGCCACGATGATGGACGCGGTGCCTGCCCGGACGTTGAGAGCGGTGAGCGCCGCATCGAGGATCTTGGCGGTCGTGACCGACTTGGCCTGCTTGATCTGCTGCTCGAAGGCGGACTGGCCGGCCGCGATCTCGGTGTGCAGCGCCCCGGTAGAGGACTGCTCCCACAGCGTCACGCCCTGGCCGACGCTGCGGTAGCTGAGCGTGTTGAAGTTCAGCACGGCCTGCTCGCCCTCGCGGAGCGCCTCGTTCCTCGCCTGGGCAACG
>Ga0335072_10002464_pt1 | contig 28731 bp, 25 predicted proteins | sample Lox_Sample_21_FD_206725 | JGI IMG/M metagenome (GOLD analysis project Ga0335072, IMG submission 206725) | Soil microbial communities from Loxahatchee National Wildlife Refuge, Florida, United States - Lox_Sample_2.1 | ecosystem: Environmental > Terrestrial > Soil > Wetlands | place: USA... | reverse complement strand
GTTCTCGCGAGGCCGACGCGACCAGCTGCCCGTCTGGCGAGAAGGCGACGGCGTTCACCCAGCCTAAGTGGCCCGCCAGCGTTTGCCGCTCCGCCCCCGTCCTGGCGTCCCAGAGCCTGACCATGCGGTCGATCGAGGCCGACGCGACCAGCTGCCCGTCCGGCGAGAAGGCGATGGCGGTTACCGAGCGTGAATGACACTCCAGCTTGTGCCGCTCCGCCCCCGTCCTGGCGTCCCAGAGCTTGACCGTGCCGTCGTCCGAGGCCGACGCGACCAGCTGCCCGTCTGGGGAGAAGGCGACGGCGTTCACCCAGCCTGAGTGGCCCGCCAGCGTGTGCCGCTCCGCCCCCGTCCTGGCGTCCCAGAGCCTGACCGTGCGGTCGCGCGAGGCCGACGCGACCAGCTGCCCGTCTGGCGAGAAGGCGACGGCGTTCACCCAGCCTGAATGGCCCGCCAGCGTGCGTCGCTCCGCCCCCGTCCTGGTGTCCCAGAGCCTGACCGTGCGATCGTCCGAGGCCGACGCGACCAGCTGCCCGTCTGGCGAGAAGGCGACGGCGTTCACCGAGCTTGAATGGCCCTCCAGTATTTGTAAACAGCCAGCCCAATTATCCCGGAAACATGGTGCGCGTGAGATCCAGCTTGGGGCTTGACCCCAGAACTTCTTCCTAAGAATGCTTAATTTTGGACTGAATAAAAGAGCCGAATGATAGATTTGCAGAGGCGCTTCTTCAATAACGGGCCTGTTGCTGAGGATAAAGCGCTTGGCATCATGAACCAATGTTTGTAATTCTGACTGTGCTCGTATTCGACTCTGCCCTTTTAGAATCGACTTTTCATCCCTATTTGCGTTTAGTTGGAAGATTCTTCGCGCCTCAGACACAAGCCTCTGTGGGAAAGGTGGCTCTCTCTTCACTTCAGACTGTGTAGATTAACTTCAGATCGTTTAAATCGGCAAGGGTAATTTCTTACCACAAGCATCAAATCTAACGTTCGAATCATAATAACGCCTTCTGGCACGCAGGCCATAACACCAAGAGCCTCAAGCCAGTTGAAAAACCGATGTTCGAGAAATACTTGAATATTACCATAGTCGACCGATTCGAGATTACTGTTCTGAAGATGATGCACCCAGTAACGGCAGGCATATTGCACATGTAAAGGAATACATTTGTTCACCTTGCTTCTATCTATTTTCGCGGCGCGGGCTCCTGGTTTCCGTAGATCGCACATATCGCGCCGTAAAAAGTTTGATATAACTTCCAGGCATCTCGTAAAGAGGTGGCGATGAGCTTTCTTCTTGTCAACTGCGAATAGGGGATTCAAGCATCTATCCTTGTCAAGAAGAAAGTCACGGAACGAGGGATGGAGCAGCCGGACTGAATCGTCTTCACTCTCAGGAACCTCCAGAACAGAATGAAGATGACCAAGTGTCAGGACGACTTCATGTTTTGGTAATCCAAGTAACTCAGCCAGATGAGCAGTAGATAGCATATCGAATAGGACAACAATAGATCCAACGACTCGACTGAATAGTTGGTATAGGCTGTTCCTCTCCAATCCGTAGGATTCTCGACCGACTGAACTCATCAAGACAGTAGTATAGACCTCGTCGAGTATTTTTTCCGGTAGCTGGGCATTAGGATCATGTCTTAGAATAAGGTCAAGCCGCATTTGGGTAAACCGCGCGTCCTCTTGGAGGAATCGACACACTGTTGCGGCGTAAATAAACAGACCGCCTGCTCTCTTGATAAGAAGCTCAATGATTTCTTCTCCAGGCCAGCTAACGGCAAACCCACATTGCCGTCTGATCGTTCCTAGATGGTGCATAAGAAAAAGGGAGATATCATGATCAACAATAACTGGGTCGATATTATGGAGAATGAAATCCTGATGCGTAGTTTCCGGAATATCAAAGATACCATATCGAATTGGTATCTCCGGTCTACTGGTAATGAAGATCCGCAGTCGAATATCTCGCAAAGTATTAGCCGTAGCAAGAAGCTGAAGTATCAATCGAACATCGTCTTCGCCCTCGCATTCATCCAAGGCATCGATTACGAACATTAGCGGTAATGGAAATGCACCCTCGCCTAGCCGAGAAAGCGGTTGGAGAATAAGCGTATTCCACTGGTCGTATAGACCTTTGTTACCGATGTCGTCGTTGCCTTGAATCGCTTCGCATATGGAGCTTTTGGAGTCGGATGATCTGTATGCTAGCTGCCTAGCAAGTGTTGTAAAGAGCTTGCGGGAAGACCCAAGATCTCCTCCGCCTCTTGAGAAGAAAAAACTACCGCCCAGGCGCTGCTGGCGGGCGTATTCGCGGGCGACCGTAAGGGCGATAGTAGATTTTCCTGTACCCGCCATCCCGTTTAGCCAAAAGATGCATTGCTCGTGGTGCGCGTCGGCCCAATCCGTAATTCGTGCGAGGACATCAGATCGAGTATGAGGAAGGCATGTGCGAGTATGTTGTTTGTTAGAAGCATCGAATCCTGCTTGTTCAGCATACGGCAATTGCTTGAGCAGCTGGCTGTCGTTATTTCCAGTCCTGTGATTTCATAATGCTCCTGTCAGCAAGTCCGATATGTGAAGGAGGAGGAAAGGAGAGACCGACTGGTTGATGATGACCTTCTCATGGAATGTTTGGTTGACAGCTTGATTTGCTATGGGTCCTCTGTTATTGATGTTGGTCTGGCGGGGATCAAGTAAGGAGGCCATAGCGACTGGTGGGCGGATATGTGCATACTATTCAAGTCAGGCACAAAGCAAGCTAGAGACCAGGACGCCCCATAGGGAGAAGGATCACTTGCAAACAAACCTCTGAATATATGTACAACTATAGCAAATGCGAAATCAGGGCTACGCCGTCAGCGTTCGGCGCAGGCTGCGTTTCGGCTGTGACTGGTCCGCCAAGGTTACGCACAAAGAAGTGTAAACGGATTTCCCGTAGTTCTCGGATAGGGCGTGCGCCGGCCCCTAAATTTGTTAGCCGTTCCACCTAAAACTGGGCGTACTGAATCCACGGAAGAGACCTTAGGCTCGAGCAATGTACGTTCCTTGTTATGAAGTATGTAGATGCTGCTTAACACGGTTCTGAGCGCACCTAACGCCGAATTGGAAGTAGATTTCGTCATTTTACTAGATCTGGAGCCTCTGCGTGTGAGCGCCGGGGATGCTAAAAAGGCAGGATCAGTCTGTCCGCAGGACATTCCTTCGCTTCCCCACATTTTGTTCCTTATTCTGATCCTGAATCGAATGTGCTTCTCCCGGAGAAATGTTGAAGCAAAATCGGTCTTCAGGTAGGCACAACCCTGTCTATAAAGGTAGGGGCGTGTCCACGACTTTTGCGCAATCTACTACAATGAAACAACGTCCGCTTCTATCGCAATGCTGCGTAGTCCTCTGTTGCCCGTCATCGTAACGACTCTACTATGGATTTTCCCATCCGCAGCTACTGCTGGCTTGACAAAGCCAAACTTCGTTTTCATCATAACAGATGACCAAGATCTTCATCTGGAATCGTTGGCCTATCAGCCATCACTCCGCAAGCGCATGGGCGAGGAAGGAACATTCTTTAGCAAGCACTACTGCACGGTTGCGCTATGCTGTCCCTCGCGGGTAAGTCTGTTGACAGGGAAAATGGCTCACAACACAAATGTCACGGACATTGCGCCGCCTTACGGTATCTATTCATCTCATTAATGCATATCAATCCATTTTCTAACTCATAAACGCAGGAGGATATCCGAAGTTCATATCCCAAGGCTTGAACGATAACTACCTTCCGGTGTGGCTACAGGATGCTGGATATAACACATACTACACAGGTAAACTGATGAATGCTCATTCGATCACGACCTACAACAAACCTTTCCCGAGAGGGTGGAACGGAACTGGCTGTAAGGAATTATGGCCACCCTCGCAACCTCATGCTCACCATGATTAAGTTTTGATCGATCCCGGCACATACATCTACTACAACACCATTTGGCAAGCAGGCTTGGATCCGCCAGTGAGTCGACCAGGAGAATACTCGACAGATATTGTAGCAGGTACAGCATTAGAGTTCATCGATGAGGCCTACAAGGCCAAAGGTCCCTTCTTTATTGGTGTCGCGCCAGTCGCACCACATTCGCAAGCCCAAGTAATTCCCGGCACCCTGCTGCCATATTTGCAACCTCCAGTGCCTGCAATCAGGCATCAAAGTTTGTTTCCTGACGTCAAAATTCCCAGAGGACAGAATTTCAACCCTGACATGGTCAGTGACCTGCTGCACTTCGATCAGCGCATACGCTAATGGGCTCTCTTGCAGCCAAGTGGAGTCAGCTGGATTAGCTCGTTGCCTCAGCTAAACGGCACCGAGATTGACTACATTGACTCATTCTACCGTGCGCGGCTGCAGGCATTGCAAGCAGTGGACGAGCTGGTCGACGTCATCATAGATCGTCTCGAACAATACAACCTCACCGAGAACACCTACATTATCTACACAAGCGACAACGGGTTCCATATGGGCCAGCATCGCATGCAACCGGGCAAATCATGTGCTTTCGAGGAAGATGTCAATGTTCCATTTTTCATCCGTGGACCTGGAATACCTAAGAATCGTACCGTGGAATTCACGACGTCGCACACAGACATTACCCCAACATTATTTCAGCTTGCTGGCATTCCACCCCGCGATGACTTTGATGGCACTCCGATGCCCGTGACCGAATGGGCAATGGACATGGCGAAATCAAGTCCTTTGCATGATCACGTCGCGATCGAGTATTGGGGCGACGCGATAGGCGAGGGAGCTTTTGCGTCCACAGGCCTCAATGGCAGCTACAGTGAGTTTTCAGATCTCGCATATGGTGGACTCATCTGACACCTGGTATTTAGCTCTCTGGCCGAATAACACTTACAAAGCGATGCGGATAGTCTCAGACGAATACAACCTCTTCTATTCGGTGTGGTGTACAAATCAAAAAGAGCTCTACGACATGACAGTAAGCAAGGAGTCCTATCGCATCACCCTAAACGCATATGATTTAGCTAATTCCCAACATTCCAGATCGATCCTTACCAAATGAATAATCTCTTCCCAATCTCTTCAAGCAGAACCTTACTAGGCTACCCACTTACCCAAGTCACCGCTCGTCTTGATGCAGTCCTCATGGTCCTTAAAAGCTGCAAAGGCCAACAATGCACAATGCCATGGACAATCCTGCACCCGGATGGCAACGTCCATAACCTACGAGACGCACTGAATCCCTGGTATGACGGCTTCTATGCCACTCAAGCAAAAGTCTCGTTCAGCTCTTGTGAGTTGGGTTATATCCTAGCTGCAGAGGGACCTCAAGAAGTGCACGTGTACGAGGCAATGAAGTATCATCTCGGAGACTGAGAGATGAAAATGAAATGCCTCGCCATACCAATCAGTACTACTCCTCGTGTAGTATTGCCATATGCAACTCACCCCTTCGTAGTCCTGTTATTAGACGTCATAGAGACGTAACTGGCTCTGTTATGGTGGTTAACCTACCCACTACTTCCGGTAGCTACGACACCTGCGCCTTGTCGCCCAGCGGGACCGGATTGACTAGAGAGCAACGAATCTTTTAGGCTTTTCGCTGCAAGGACTTTAAGATTCTTCATAGCCCAGTTGTGTGTAATGTGACGCGCGATCCCCCCAAAATGATACACGCTTTCCTACCTTACCATCGCACAAGACTTCAAATTCATAGAGTATAGGTCGTGATACTCGAATCATTGCAGCGAATGCTGATTTAGAATCACAAGATCGGTATAAGTTACGCTGCTAACCATGCTAAGGCGAAACTACGAGTAGAGTAGGTACAGTTCTTTGCAGTACAGTGGATGAGTGATTGATCTGCTCGTACTTGCTTGACTCTGTCCAGAATTCCTCAACCATCAATCATGGCCTCTTTCCGACAAAGCCCCATTGTTAGTGCGAATCTGGTATCTTGTTTGATGTATGGCTACCATGCAAATTCCGAGAAATGTCAGATTACCATCCTCCGCCACCTTTCCCACCAAACCCTCCACTCTCATCCCCAGCGCCGCCGCCTGTGTTCGTTTTCTTTCCGGCCCCACCGGCTCCAGTGCCTCTTTGCACTTTCTGTTGTGCTGCTTCATGCTTCCGCAACTCTTCCGGCACTCGCGAAATGCTACTTTTCATCAACATCTGCTTCAGATCATATAGGACGTCATTGTCTTCGTTGCCGAGGAATGTGATTGCAACACCACTCTTGCCCGCACGACCAGTCCGACCAATACGATGGGTGTAAGATTCGATATTTGTAGCCATATTGAAGTTGACGACCAGACTCACATCTGGTACATCAATACCACGGCCAGCCAGATCGGTCGCAACCAGTACATCGGTGGTACCGTTTCGTACTGATGCTAGCGCAGCTTCACGCTGCTCCTGTGTCTTGGAACCATGCAGTGTAACTGACGAGAAGCCCATATGTTTGATATCTCGCGCCACAGCGTCGCAATTCCGTTTGATGTTGACGAACACGATGATTGGTGGTGCAAATTGTCTGCTTGACAGTATCTCTGCCAGTCTCTTCTTCCGCTTGTCTTCACCCGAGACGAATTCCACACGTTGCTCGACAGTCTCAACGGCTTCACCAACGTTTCCTATCGTAACGATGGCAGGACGGCGGAGATATTTCCTCGCGATGCGCTCTACGGCCGAGGGCATGGTCGCCGTATACATCATCGTCTGTCTGTACCGATCTTTACCCCCAAGATGTTGGGACATGACTTGTGCATCTTCCGCAGCTTCAGTGTCGGGCTTCTCATTACCCACAGGAAGTGCATCCAGGATCTTGTTGACGGGTTCTTCGAAGCCTAGATCTATCATGCGATCGGCTTCATCCATGATAACGTAGCAACATTGACTCAGAACAATGATCCGGCGCTCGATGCAGTCCACCAGCCGTCCTGGTGTGGCGATGATAATCTCGCATCCGTTGCGCAGGTTATATGCCTGTTCTTCGAGGGAATGGCCACCGACGATGGAGACGACATTGAAATTTAGGGGCCTAGCGAACTTGAGTGCTTCAGTCTCAATCTGCTGGGCTAGTTCACGGGTAGGTGCAAGAATGATCGCGTAAGGGCCGTCGTTGCGGCGCCATTCGAATTCGTCGAGCCTCGGAAGCTCTGCAATGTAGACCAGGAGGGGGAGGAGAAAGGCAGCTGTTTTGCCCGAACCGGTAACTGCGACACCAATGAGGTCGCGAGACTGTAAGGCAATAGGTATCGCAGCACGTTGAATGGGAGACGGATCAGCATATCCCACTTGTTCGATGATCTCGAGCAAACGCTTCGGCAGGTTTGACTCTTTCCAGTTGCGCATCGGATTTGGAATATTACCGCCTTTCGTGCTGATGTTGAAATCCTCCTTGAATATTCGCCAATCTCTTTCGCGCATGTGCTCCAATTTCTTCTCGCTCCAATGTTTGTCAATTGCTGTACGACCTCCCTCCTCTTTCCGCCGTCGCTCCATTTCCATAATCTCCTTTGCTCTCGCAGAACCGGCTTCATGGTCCCTCTCCTCCAGTGCAGCAGCATATTTTTGCGCTGCAGCATCTGCAGCTGTATCGTCGAAACCAGCTAATCGCCCGCGGCCGAAGAAATTCGTCTCCGAGCGCCTGTTGTAAATCGGATTGTAGTCTGGGCTCGTATCCTCTTCCGTGTTCCATTCGAAATTGAACTTCTTCTCGGTAGTTCGCCGTCTCTTCTTGTTAGCCGAGAACGTCGAAACGTTCTGATCCGCACCCATGTACCGTTGTTTTATCAGCGCTTCGTGCATCTTCTCGCTCTTGTCTTCATCCGCAGGCCGACGTTGTGATTTCGAATCTGTCGCACCGAACGTGATAGATCTTGGCGGTTCCGGCGGGGCCATATCGAATCCTTTATTGGCTTCTTTCGAACGCATGGCAGCCGGCCCAGTCGGGACGTCGCCTTGTCGAAATGCTCGGGGCCCGGTGGGTATGGAAGACCTTGTAGGGTCACTGGTGCCCGGAGGGAGTCTTGTATGTTCACGGTCTCCATTCGACAGATGCGCTGATCCATTTATGCCATTCTTGAGAGGTGGAGTAGCGGTAGATTTCGACCTTTGGTTTTCGACCTCCCGAGCTCGTTTCTCAAGCGCTAACTTCTCGCGTTCTGCTCTCGACAAAAATTTGGGCTGTATCGTGCAAGACATTAGTAGCATTCGATGAAGGGCGTCTGTAGAGTCTTGTGTGAACAACTTGCACCGCATGTTGTGACTGTGAAGAGTAGGGCATACCTTGGATGCTGCCTCGTCGGCTTCGCGCTTCTTACGTAGGAGCTCTTCCACGCTGAGTGGCGTGGCCTTTGGTTGAGAACCCCATCCCGTCTTTTTCTTCTTGACGGGCGGGGATGCGTCGGTTCGGTCGTCTGTTGATGCTATAGCTTCATGGTCTGGAGGTGGGGGGGGAGGAAAAGAGCCATCCGAGGGAGGAGGGGGAGCAGTTATGTCTGTTGGAGGAGGTGGGGGTATCGGGTCTAAAGGCGGAGGAGGTGGTGTAGAAGGCCTGTCGATCGGGTCCGCTGGAGGAGCCGGGAAGGTGCCATCGACGACACTGTTCATGATCGTGTTCTAAACTGCCTTCAAAGCGTCTCATACAAATCCGTCATTGAAGGACGGCTTTGCTGTTGGTTGTGAACAGTTCTGAGAAAGCTCTTTGTTCAGAAGGGGGGCTCAAGGGAGACATTAGGATGCTCAGGCTTAGAAGCGCGAATTATGACGGCGATGCCAAGATTTATGTAGCCCACATTCAAGCATTACATTTCGATGAGGATACATTACCTGATCCGCTTCCCTCTTCGTTTCTCAATCAGATTTCCCTCTCCCCTCTCTACCATGGATGACTTACCGCGACCGAAGCATATGGATTCAAATCCACTCAAAGTCCCTTTCCTCGCTGGAGTTAATTACGATGGTAACGGATTTGAGTCGCCTCAAAAAATGGGCATCACTCGCCGCAATGTGCCCACATCAAAGCTAGTTTTGAACCTCCCTCACTACGATGATAGATCTCAGGATTGCCGGAAAGCCTAAACGGAGAGAGTATCGTCATCACCGCTCGTGGGTTGAAGAAGGCTTGATTAGCCCAAGACTTGCGGCGCAAGAATAGCTATCCTACAAAACAAGCACAACAGCAGGAAGCAATGCGGTAAGCGATTGTAAAATTCAGTATCCGAAGGTATAGGGCGCAATTGCGGCTATAATCTAATGACGAATTACGTTCGTATTCATCATCAAGGTCGAGCCCGCAAAGATGATGTACAGGAGTTCGCTCTATCCGAATGCTTCCCCTCTGACCCATTGACGGCTAATCGGCAGATTAAAGCGGAAGCTACAGATCATCTCATCACATCACAGCATAACCTACTGCCCAAAACAGGAAGGGAAATGGCTCAATCAAGTCCTTTTAGATTCTCCAACGCTACCAATATCTCATCCTTATACCCTCCGGAGCATCTCTCCTGACGAACGACTCTGCAAGTCATACCACTATTGAAAAGGTTTCTGTTACAAGAGTTAGCTTGTCTTTTGTCCATAAGCGAGGATTCACCACGGTGGCTAACCAGGCGATATATTCCGGCAGGCCCCCCCTTTTCCAGCTCAAATGAGGGGTAAGCTCGCAAGATCTCGCCCAATTCCTCTTCCTCCGGTTTATCGCTGCCATTCTTCGTCATGGCTGTAGCATATCTGCAGTCAAGATAACGGCCCGCAATGTATCTCCGGTCGCCTTTCTCAATATCGTACGGGAAGTTACGAAATTCGAGATCCTTAAGTTTGAAAGAATGGTGGGCTCTGATATACCATGGACCGGTGTTTTCTGGTATCCGTACATATTCCCAAAGGACCATGATGTCGTGGGTCTGGGGTTGATACCCAGGTTGATCAAAGGATATGCGCGAGAATGGACACTTGGTCTCGGGCTCTTTGCCTTCTTCCAAATCGAATTTTCCGTTGCGACCTTGAATGACTGGTGTCTTCAAGTTCTCACCAATCGTTGTGGCTAGGTCTGGGTCATGAAGTACATCCCACAGCGATCCCGCCTCGACAGTGTAGTTAAACTTCTCATAGCAACCCAGCGCGTATGTGTGGCAGCCATACCAATAGCGCTTCGAAACTGTAGCTGCGTCATACTTTGGTAGGGAGACGAAAACAGGAGACCCATTCGGAGTCCGCATTTTGAAGGATTGTAACCGGACTTTGCTGTTCTCCCCGTTGTCTTTCTGGAGTGACCAGGGACAAATTGGCGGCTTTGGGGTTCCATCCTCATCCTTCGTAACATCATTCTCCCTCGGCTTACCCCTGAAAACGGTCACAAGCTGATTCTGATCCTCCACTGCTAGATGTCAGCAATTCCCCAGGCAAGGGCAAAGGTTGTCATACTTTGGATTGACAGGAGAAGAAAGTACCTAGTTCACCAAGATTCGAGTAAGTGTCAGCACCAGCACCAGCCAGAATCAATCCTCGCAGCAATGCGAGGAGCACTGTGAGTAGCAGCTATTCAGACTCGTAGTGATGCAAGATTCGCCTCAGATGTGCACTCTTTCCAATACGATGAACACGATGTAACCTCGGATTTTGTCAGCTTTCAGCTCAGAAGCTCCGCTCAAGGACTGGACCAGTGATGTAAATGGACCAGACCTGGTTTGTCCGAATAGTTATCCAGATGTCTGTAATAACTCATTTCAACATCATTCTGAGAAAAAGACTTTGTTCCCCTCCAATAATGGCGGGCAGAATACGAGAAGCCGCCAAAAGCTGCTGCGAGGAGCTGCCGTATTTGACAGCCATCGGAAATGCCCCGCATCGTGGCACTGTTCCGACCGAAGCACCAACAATCCTGTTGGCCAACAGAAATCGACCTGTTGTCCAACCAACTGGCCTGTTGGCTATAGGGCCGGCCCATACCCCATCATACGTAATATTACACTGTTTGGTCAATGGCCTACCCCATTGGGCAACGGGCTACTTGGTTAGGCAACAGGCCGGCCTGTAGATGAACGTTCGGGCCCCCCCCCGCGCCCTCGGCTGGCAACGTATATGGGGGGTTAGCCGGGGCTTGTCACGGTACCCTTGCGGCTGCTTGCCCCTGGGCCAAATTACTGGTAACTCGCCAGCGCCGGTACCTGCCACATAGGTCATAACATACCTTTTTCAAATTCCGTACGCAAGATTCTGAATACTTGAAACTCGTAAGGAAAGCGTTGTGGTGGTGTAAATACCGCCTCCGGCATAGACAGATTGACACAACATGGTATAGAGCCTATGCAGGTAGCTAGAACCCAGCTCGGGCAAGCAGGAGGAACCCTTTCCTCCTCCTCCTCCTCCTCCTCCTCCTCCTCTTCGCTCTTGAACGTCGATGTTGTCAAGGAATGAAGAGCCGGGCTGTTTTCAAAATAGACCTGCGACGCGCTACTGAGCCGAGGCCAGGTGCAGTCGACCCCTGCGGCCTGTTGGATAGCAAGTTGACCTGTTGGTCAATGGGCCTGGCCTATATACAAACGGTATTGCAGGTCGTATGGGCCGGCCGAATAGCCAACAGGTCGATTGGTTGACCAACAGGATTTGTTGAGGGGTGGGTCGGAACAGCACTGCGCCTGTGCGAGAAGATCTCAAAACCTTACCTCGTTACGAACTGATGAAAATTGCCTACGAGTGCGCTTCGTGTAGCTGATATTGTTACTTAGAACGCTCATAAATCTGCACGTGTGACAGCCGTGCTTTATTCTACAGAGAGAAACGATCTCACGCGTGGATTGGTTACTTGCTGGCCTGGATAAGGGAGTTCTGCGTAGAGAGAATACTGACCCAAATGGAGCCACAGGACTCAATGCTAGATTCGATTACAGTTACTCTCTTCGGACCGAAGATGAAACCTCGTCGTCACTTCTGCTACCCACTCACCGGCTAATAACTCCGATAGCTACGACACAGCCCCTCCGATGGATCCTCTTACCGTCTTCTGCACTTGGAGGTAGATATCGCTCAGCTACGCGCGCTAGGCAAACGGCATGATCGGCATGAAAAGCTCTGGGGTTTCAGGACGATTGCAAGCAATCCTTTTTGCAGTCCTGGACAAGAATCGATTTCTTGCCGGCTTTATGGTTATCGATGGCTATGATTTTCATAAGGGCTCTCGCAGACAACGCTTACCAACACCTGGATTCTAGTAGGACATCGGACCGGTCCAGTACTCATGCGACTCCAGCCCTAGAACCTTCCGATCATAAAAGGGTCTGCAAACCCGTCAAGATGCATTGTTAGAACAATCAAAGGGCATCCCCTTTGGACTGACCGCATTGCGGCATTCGAATGCGGTTGGCGAGTAAAGTAGGATTGTTCCTTCCCTTTTGATAAATCACGAGTATTCAAAGATGCACGAAATCGAGACTACAAAGGTATTACAGGTTTTGTACAACAATCATTTGGAGTTCAAGTACAGGTTCTATCTCGCCGGAGAAGGTAAACGGCTACCAAAGTCGTCCCTCATTCACTGGGCCCCCGAGAGCTTCGGAACAAGCAGAATAAACATTTCGCACTTTCACCCGAGGGGTTCGATAATATTCCCTTTCGCAAGTGTATACATGCCAGATTCCGTACCAGTTGAATGTGACAAAAACGCCGTTCAATCCCTCACCCTGCTATCGACCAAAGTGTCATTGGTATCGGATAGACTGTGGCTGTGACTGAAGGGTAATCAGTCAATCAAGAACCGATGGAGCAAGATTATGAATCAATACTCACTTGTCCATTTGTAAGTCCCAAGACTTTGCCACCATCAGCCACCCTTATTTTGGCAATGGTCTGAACAGAGGCTGGCCCATTGATTTCCCTATCTAGGTCCATGTACTCTTTTGCAGCTTCCTTTGTTCCACGCTCCAGTAGATAACCCATGTATGTTGTGACTAAGGCTTTCACGACGGTGTCGGACAGCTTGCTCTTCATCAGGATGTCATCAACGACCTTTTTGATCTGGCCGTAGTGTTGCTTTTCGAGATCGGCGCTTGTTGGTTGATCGAGCTCGAATCGCAGGTAATTCGTCCAGAAAGGCGCACTCTCTAGATACCAGTGCTGGTTGGTTTGGAAGACTTGCCGGGCATCTTCACTTGAACCTTTGATCTTCCATAGGAGTTTCGCCCATTCAGCCACCAGAGCTGCTTTAGCAGATATCTCAACTGTCTGGGAGTCGATATGGTTCTTGTAAACCTCAATCGCCGCATCGAGCCCACCATGACGGCGTGACATATTCGCAAGGGAGACGATTGTTTCCACATGGCCAGGTAAGGCGACGAGTATCGCCTCGTGTATATCCTTTGCAACATCAACTCTACCCGACATTTCCTCGAAAAAGGCATATTGTAATCTGATGGTCGGCAGAGCAATTGGGACGTAAAAGCACGATGCTCTTTGATAAATGTTGCGCACTTCCTCGTCTTTCCGGGGCTGAGCTAACATCCATCGGGCATACCGCAACCAGAACTCGTCATGCTGAGCACACGTAACGAGACATCGCTCATAAAGGAACTGAATTCTCGCATAGTCGCCTTCAGCCTCTTCATAATCAAGGTACTTCCGCCAATTTGAAAGCTGGCCATCGTCAAGCTCGGTGACATGGAAAAAAGGTCGTTTGATTTCGGATTCGTAAGTCCATCGTTTTGTGGTTTCGGCTTGCGTTCGATGGAAAATCTCAAGGTGGAAGGCGTCGACTCGTATTCGCAATTCTCGTTCGATCTCAGCTTCTGTTCTACCAGCCTTGTACCCAGCGCCTTCGTTCTCCAGATCCATTCGAAATTGCGTGAGAGTTCCTGCCGGTACGATTGCGGGAAGCGGTTGAGTTGAAGCAAACTGCCGGTACTTCTCGAAGTAGCGAGCGTACTGGTGCATGGGAATATGTATGATGCGTCCAAGGATAGCGAACATCTTGTCGTATGCTTCGAGTCTCTCTTCGAATTCCAGGTATTTGTCCCAGAACGGATGAGCAAGGAAGTCAAGTCCGACACAACCCGCGCCGCGCTCGAAAAGCCTGTGCCAGCAGTTGTCAGTATGAAGTACACTTCCAAAGGAGTCTAGGAGAGGAGAGGGTGGAGGAAGGCAAACATGGCATATGCGTGTGCGTGCGATGTAGTGTGCTCTAGCGCCTCCAACGACAATTCAAAAACATCCATCGAATATAATGCAAAGGCTGTCGAGTGGGATCGTGCGAAGGAAAAGAGCGCCTGAATATTCAATGTGAGAAGTAGCTTGCGATTCTTCGAATGGCGATCTCACCAATCGCAAATCTCAGCCTTGTCAACCGACAAATGGCGCAGGAGACCACTTGTTTATGCTGTTCGGTATATGTTTAGAGGAGGAAAGTGGCCGTACTATACTTACTCTCGAATGACATCGGAATCGTGGCTTGTTTCGACTTTGAAGGAGCAGTAGCCGGTCCAGAGATCGACCGAGTTTGCGATGCTTCCAACACCACGCTCGTAGACCTGTCCAGAATTAGCACATGTGGTACGGTGTTGCTCCTTCATCATATTACCATTTCTGCCGCTTCGGTTCCTGCTATCGAGAACTCAAGTTCCGCATATTTCTTCCAATAACCGAAGAACAATGGGAACTTGGCCAAGAAGCGGTCGTAGATATCTCTTGTTGCGGTTATGGCTTGTGGACTCGAATTCCGGTTTATTCCCCCCTCGAGCGACTCAGCTGTGCGGACAAGTTTCTCCCAGATCTCGAAATTATCTGGGTCTTCAAGCTACTCAACATGTTAGCAGAAGCACTGAGACGATGGCAAGATTGCTGTCGTTCCACTCACCACCTCAGCGTTTAGCTTTTTCAGCTCCGCGCTTTCTTCATCGTTCCCGCCAAAGGCGTCCATCGTCGGTCGCGGGAGGCGCCGAAACTGCACGATTTGGGAGAGAGCAGTTCTGGGAAGGCAACCGGAGATCTCAGAGGGGTTCTTCTTTATCGAAGCAGGTATTAAGTGTGCGAGGCTGGAGATGAAGAGTGAGAAATGTTTAATGTGGCTGTCCGATCCCGACAACGGAAACACAAAAGGCTGCGGTGAAATTTGGTCTAACGCGAAAGTGGCTAGCGCATTTGAGCTTCGAAAGTTCAATGTTCGAATTCATTGATAACTCCATTCTCAAACGTGTCCATTGCATATCCAACGGCATGACCTGATTGTTTAGAAACTCTGTCCATATTATTGTTCTCCACGATAATGGCAGCCGCAGTTACTCAAGCAACACCCGTACCCCAACGCCTCCTGAATTTCTTTACTCGATACCCTCCAAACATCTACTCCGTCAAATATACCGGTGCTCCTTATCCTCTGGCACGGACAGCTTCACGATTACCAGAGTTGCGAGCCTCAGTACCAGGCAATAACGATGCCTCTTCAATGGCTGTTTCTTCTGATACAACCTCCGATCCCACCGAACCGCGAATAGAACCAACTACCACAGCCCCGTCCTCTCAGGCATCGACAGCTCCGCCTAATCCTTTTCTCCCATGGAAGAATCCAGAAACAGGTCGATGGCGAGGAGCTGTCATAGGACTACGAAGGCAAGCTGAACTAGTCAAGCTCGCAAAGAAGCATGGCGTGGAGGCCTTACTACCTCCCGGAAGAAAATCCACAGAGTTCAAAGAGCAGCGGCTATTGGAGAAAGGCCTGAGAGTGAAAGGCACAGGCGAGGGTCAGAAGGTAAAGGGACATAAGTGGGAGCGGACAATGAATGCCACACTAGAGAAGAGAAGAAAGGCAATGGAGGAGATGCCGGAGATGATCAGACTGTGGAAGCAAGTAAGAAACACCATCTCCATTCTCCCGTTCTCTTCCCTTTTCTCCTTCTCTAATTTAGTTAACCCGCTAACACAATTAAACACAGCGTGGTCATGGACGCGGCTGGAAGAAGTATCCTAGATAAGAGAACAATACGACTTTTATCAAAATTGATGAACCCTCAACGACCCACCACGCCTCTACTGAGACTCCACCATTTAGCTTGTGGAGTTTGTCTGCACGTCCTGACCTCCTCGTCTGGGAGCTTCCCACTCCGAGGAGCGTGAACATTTGGGCCAGAAAACGGGGCCAAGTTGCGCTCCGCCTGTGGACGAATGGCAGCTCCGCGGCACATCACGGAAAGTCGTGCCTGATCTCTCATGATGAAGAGCTGTCCTATGACCACGATGATGATTTGCAATATCTGGAAATTAGCAGATGATGCATATTTTGACAGCAGCAGGAAGTGGCTCAAGCCTGGCTGGCATTGGATGAGGGCAAGGGCATGTGGCCTCTGCTGAGAGCTCGTGAACGGCGATTCGGTGAGTTCTAGTATGCAATGGCGAGGAAGATTGCCTTCTACATGGAACGGGGTATGATCGACAAGGCTGTGAATATCATTTCATGGCAAAGTCTGGACAACGTATACAAATACAAATAACCGACCTGCTATTACTCGCCCTCTTCCAAAGATGACAAACTCATTGTATGGGCAACTCATTCTTTGTCACTCCCAAGCACTGCACGATTCTTGCGAATGATGCTGCCTTCTATTCTCGTCTCTTCACCGAAGATATGGTCCACATGCTGATACTGCGAACTAACCACCCTCATGTGTCCCTGAGAACGCCGAGGACGTCTGGCAATTGTGAAGTGTGTTCGTTAAATTTCCATGGCATTTCGTGCCAAAACTGGTTGCTGAGCTGCCCTTGCTGATTTAGCATGAGCTATTTCACGTCTTTCACTCTTCACGGGGCGCTCCTTGAAGTGGTCCTTCATGATCTCGGGATCTTTCTGTCATTCCTGCGTGGTACAAATGCACGGTCCATCCAAGCATCCATTCAAGAATTGCCGCTGCCGCACAAATCTTGTTCAAATGTCAATGACTAGGCGGGCCTTCCTGGAACCTTTAAATGAAGATGCGTATATAGAAGTGAACTTCTTGGCATCGACCTCTCACCTCAAGATTTTCTAGAGGCTTGATGGGTAGGAACGCTGCCAGGAGGGCTAGCCTGATGGAGGTTGAGTCATCCCCTAATCTCTACATTAAAATGATCGCCTAATCACGCTCTATTCAACCATGCTAACTTCGTCAGATTTAACCATGTCGTCGATGACCCACGTCGATACTAAAGCCGTGCCCACCGTGCCAAACTTTACAATTGACCACTTTCAACCTTAGCTTTCACGCCTATGTGATGCAGGCCCACGAGATGTACGCCTGTGATGTACACAGCTATGATGTGCATGCAGAGATGTATCCCTATGAGGTACACGCCGGTGAGACGCACGCTCATGAGGTACACACACGTGAAATGCACGCCCGTGAGTGCACGCTTATGAAATGGATGTTCATGTGCGACGGTTAAAGGACATCTGGCCATACGCCCATGAGGTGTACGTCTGTGAGATACACGTTTATGACGTACACACCCATGAGGTGCACGTCCACGAGGTACACGCCATGAGGTACACGCCATGAGGTACACACCCATGAGATGCACGCCTATGAGGTGCAGCCTATGAGGTATACGCCATGAGGTGCACGCCCACGAGGTACACGCTATGAGGTGCACGCCATGAGGTACACGCCATGAGGTACACGCCTATGAGGTGAGGTACACGCCCGTGAAATACACGCCCATGAGGTATTCGCCCGTGAGATGCTCGCCTATGAGGTGCACGCTTGTGAGATGCACGTTTATGAGGTACACGCCTATGAGATGCATGCCTCGGTACACGCCCGTGAAATACACGCCCATGAGGTACTCGCCCGTGAGATGCTCGCCTATGAGGTGCACGCCTATGAGGTGCACGCCTGTGAGATGCACGTTTATGAGGTACACGCCTATGAGATGCATGCCTATGAGATGCACGCCTGTAAGGTACAGGCTCATAAGACACATACCCGCGAGATACACGGCTATAAGATGGACGCGCGTGAGGTACGCGCCTATGAGATGCACGCCCTATAAAGTACAGGCCCATGAGACACATGCCCGTGAGATGCACGCCTATGAGGTGCATGACCCTAAAGTGTATCCTCCTGAGATACACACCCATGACATGCACGCCTATGAGATGCACGCCTGTCAGATACACGCCCATGAGACGTATGCCCATGAGATGATCGCAGAGAAGCCGGAAATGAAGTCCGGTTATTAAGGATATCCTTAACGAAATCGGTAGCGGTAGCGAGGTTGATCCCAGAATATACCCCGGATAGCTCCCATAGCTGTAGATATTGCCTAACAGGGATATATGAGTCCCTATGTCCCTAATATCGATCAATTAGGCTGTGGTAGAGATGTCTAAAAATCAGGTGGTGACATCCTAGCTTCGAAGGCGCTAAGCACCAAATGCGCTAATCGGCCAATGGCGGGTTCTCCCTCAGGCCCCCCGTACAGTTTGTCATTCGCCTAAGCTCTTTTCCGCTTCAGTAGCAAAGCTTACAAATAGGAGAGCTATTCACACATCTTACATGTGATCAGTGGTCTTCCAAGTGTACATCTATAAGTACTCGTCTGCGAAGACATGTATCAACTATCTCATGATGACCAGTCTCGCCGGGCCCTCCAGCATCCCTTTTTCCTAGTTCTGTTGTCACTTTCCGCTCCAAAATGGTAGAAGCTTACCAGATACATCCCATATCAAGTAGTCATGACGAGTATGACACTTCTATCCTCTCAAATCTATCTATACAAACCATTCCAAAACCCCAACCTGGCCCAAAGAGCGCCTTGGTCCGCCTTCGAGCCGCCTCTGTGAATTTCCGCGACCTCCTGATCATAGCCGGTTCACCCAACTATCCCAGCAAAGCCGCTCCAGGCTTATCACCTTGCTCCGATGGCGCTGGCGAGATCGAAGCTGTCGGACCAGATTCCGAATGGCGCATTGGTGACAAAGTGATCCTCAGGCAGAATCAAAGTTGGTACTGCAGTGAGGACGTCGCGGAGTTTGAGATTGACAAAGTACTCGGTGGCGCAGACACGCATGGGACGTTGCAGCAGTACCGCGTTGTCGAAGACAAGTGGTTGAGTAAGATGCCGAAGAATCTCAGTTTTGAGGAGGCAGCTGCCTTGCCGACAGCAGGCGTGACAGCGTTCAACGCGCTGTACCACTCCCGCTTACTCGGACCCAAAGGCGAAGACTTGCTGAAAGGCAAGACAGTCCTAACGCAGGGTACTGGTGGCGTATCGTGCTTTGCGATTCAGCTTGCTTCTGCAGCTGGTGCAAGGGTCATTGCGACGTCGTCGACAGATGAGAAGCTCAAGGCTGCGAAGGCGATGGGCGCTACTGATCTGATAAATTACAAAGCCAAGCCGGAGTGGGCTGATGAGGTGCTTAAACTTACCGGCGGGAAGGGCGTCGACCTTGTCGTCGAGGTTGGGGGCGCTGCCACCATCGAACAGTCACTGAAGGCGACAAGACAGGGAGGGACTCTCGTTGTAATTGGGATTTTGACAGCGTCAAAGCAGATGGACCTTGTGCCTGCCATTCTGTTTGGTGCGAAGACTGGCATGTTCTCCTAGTGTCGTTTTGACGCTGTACAAATACGCTGACCATGATTAGTGACCGGTCATCTCGCAGGTAACAAAGCCATGCTGGACGAATTGGTTGGACAAGTCGAGAAGCACGACATTCACCCTGTGATTGGTGAGACTTACGCTTGGCAAGATGCCCCAAAAGCGTTCGAAAGTATGATGAAGCAGGGTACTGTGGGGAAGATTGTGATCACTATTTGAGGCCGAATGCAGCTCGAAGGCCGTCGCTGGCGAGTTAGGAAACTGTTCGTATGGGAGAATCGCTTGAATGAGATCGAAAGTTCAACTTTCTTGATAGCCAAACCCTCTCTAACAACAGTTCTCTTACCACACACTCGCCTCAAAAGAGGTCGGATCTCACCAGAATATTCACTCCATGCTCTACATTGTTGTGTCGAGGTGATGTGTACTAGCAGCCTTCAGAACCATCCTGTGCAAAATTCGAGAACGTAATGCTTCGGGAGGAGACAAGGTCGGTCCAGTACCCGTGTATTAGCCTGGTGCTCCACTTCTTGCATAGAATTCTTGATTTCGCAGCCGTAGGTTCTTGGACGAGGTTATGTTCAAAAATGACGAACAGAGAAAGGGACGCCAAACTGAAATCGAAGCAGCGAAAACAGCGGCCGAAAAAGCTGAAGCTTGGGCATGTTCCGGGCGTTGAGCATTTCAAAGTCGCTGCTGAGGTACGTACATCGCATAAAACACTTGTGTGACCGGGCAGTGCCTAACGGCTGAGGAGCCGGATCACCAGCCCAAAGCGATCATTGTGTGATCTACCGACAGAGATATTGGTCGACAATTTTAAACATACCGGTATTGTTGACCACACAATCCTTTCCCTCGGTAGTAAGCAACTTTTCGAAGGTCTCGCAAGACCTCATAGGCGCCGTCGTCCTGCCACGACGTGGCTCATTCAACTACCAGACGAACAAAGAGCACATGGAAATCTTGGTTCGCGTAGTAGCCTTGTTGCCAATTGACTATAAGGTCTGCTGGTATTGTGGGCTTTATGTGCGATGGACGGACAAGTGGGACAAGCAACCTCTTCGAAGAATCAAGTTGTGTGAGAGTGCGCCATCCAAGTCAATACGCGCACACTATTGTCCCACGCTGTACAGTAGAGTCCCAAAACCCGGATAGCGGGTAACGCTCTTTCTGATGCTCTCCTGGCGCAGCAACAGCAGGAGAGAGAAAAGTAAATGGAGTCAGTCACGGCAAGCTGACAAAATTGTATGGGGGGATGTGCTGGACGGAAAAAGGTTGAAGCTTGGGGGTGTTGGAAAAGAATAGGGTACTTGGTTTGTGCGTGGCACAGCTGATGGATCAAGCCAGTCCTGAAGACAGGGCAATGATGGCCAAGGGGCTGCGCGAGTCCATGTGCAGCTCCTGATCATCTCCTTCGGTTACCGAATGGTAAGCCTGACCCCAAAATAAAAGAAGGCAAGCTGTTCTTAGAATCATTGGGGTCGTGGGATGAAGCGGCTGATTCGTGCCAAGTTAAGCCCCCCCGACTATTTCTGAAACACGAAAAGCCGCCTCCCTTCTGTCAGATTGCATACATAGCAAACATAATCACGATGGCTCACCCTGGGTCGACTCCATTGCATGGACATGGAATTCCACAACATTCTCCAAATGCGGAAGATTATTCATTGACCACGAGGGACGCCAATCGTCTCATCTCTCGAGCATGCGGGAGGGCCTTGGCAAGCTCTTCTCCTTGACCGGTGCCGGTCTCACACTCTACGCGGTCTACAAACTCATCGACTTTACCTACCTGCATTTCGTCCGGCCGAGTACACTGCCACGATATTTCCACGCCCCTGGCGGCCGGAACGCGAGACCCTGGGCCCTTGTTACAGGCGCCAGCGATGGGATAGGGAAGGGGTTCGCGGAGGAGTTGTGTTGCAGGGGCTTTAATGTAATACTGCATGGGCGCAATGAAGAGAAGTTGAATAAGGTCAAGGAAGAGCTGTGGGTGCAATGGCCGGATCGGATGGTGCGAATTGTTGTCATTGACGCGCACCATGTCAGCAACGACATTGCGATTGAAGGCCTTGCGATGGCGCTGAAGGAGGTCTATGTTACGGTGCTCGTCAATAATGTTGGTGGGGCGGGACCAGTACATCCAGCGTGGAGGGAACTGCACAAGAGGAAGGGGAAAGAGGTTGATGCACTCATCGATGTCAATTTGCGATTCTCAACACATATTACGCGGGCGCTGCTGCCGATTCTGCTCCGGAATACACCCAGCCTGGTACTGAATGTGGGGAGCTTTACGGCCGACATACCTGCCGCGTACGCGTCCGAGTATTCTGGAGCGAAGGCATACAACATGGCCTGGAGTCGTAGTTTGAAGGCAGAGATGTTTGCCGAAGGGAAGGATGTGGAAGTTCTGGGAATTATGGTCGGGAGGACACAGAGTGGCCATGAGAAGAGGGAGACGAGTTTCTTTGTACCGTCGAGTAGGAGGTTGGCATGTACGGCGTTGGATAAGGTCGGCAGTGGGAGGGCGATTGTGACGGCGTTTCCGCCGCACGCGCTACAGAAGACCTTGGTGGATCTTTTACCTGCTTGGGTGGTGGAAAGGATGATGGTGAAGATAGCTAAGGAGGAAAAAGCGACAGAGGATAAGCAAGGGTGATGTCGCTTGTTATTCGGCTATCCTATTAATGAATTCGGCTCTACTGGGGAGTTTCTTGCTTTACCTCCACGCAGGTTTTATCGTTATTGTCCTGGCCTTTGGCTCCTCAAGGAGGGCTCGACTCCCACCCTTGATATCCCTTATACTGTCAGGAGAGTCATCCCTTTCGCTTCATTGCTCCATCTCCCTTATCTTTGTTTTGATCGTATTCATGAGCTGGACATGAACTTTTGCACAAAATTCTCAAATCAATGATGGTCTCGGGTGTTAGTTGAGGCAAATCATGAGATCAGTCCCTAATATGATGGCTTGTACGCTTCACCTACTCAGAATAGCTGGAATCGTAAAATATTGATGTGCTAGACGACATGCTCAAGTGAGTCAAAGGCTTTGCCAAAAATTGTCTCGAAGTGAAGATTACATGGCTACAAGTCTCCCTTCTTCGCTACTTAAACCATGACCAAAACAGTTGCTTTAAGGCGCACCAGCCGGCCCATTTGGAACTTGCAAGACTCAATCTCCGATCTAAGTCAGGGCCCTTTGGTCGCAGAACCGAATCGTCGCTATGACCGTCACGATGCTCCACCACAAGTTTGATGTTTGCTTGGCGGGAATGGATGCCGGAGAGGCTGCTGTATTGCGCATACTGTGGCACTTAGAGGATGCTGTGAAACGCACACGAAGAAAGCACTCCACTTTTTACTTCGGATCGGAAGCTGCCAACGACAGATTGAAAGCCGTATGTCTGCCTTACCTATCATTTGAAGGGAGCAAACAGATTGCATCAGCTTGGACCTGCCTACAAGATCCCGTTTCTTAGGAATGTCTCAATAGATCGGGTAGATCAGTAGAAGGTTTGCGAAGGACCATGCGCAAGGCTGTTGAGGACTTGAGATGCATGTCTGGAGGGATTAAAGCTCGGCCCCTTGAATGGCCGTAGAAAAAGAGCCGCGTGAGTCTTTTGTATGACGTAGCTGTCTCTCATTCCGCAGGCAACACTCGCAAATTCGCACCAAGTTAATAGAATCATTTGCTCAACAACCGTGAGCTGGCCTCATGGTATTGCAATCTCTGAGTGAGCTCCTGAAGCTACGGGTGCATCGTTCCCGGTCACAGTGAAATGGTTCATTCCTTGGCCGGACAAAATGAATGAGACCTACCAGGCTCTTTGCCACTGGACCGTAATTGATCCACGGCGGTTTGCTTGCTCTTCCTAGCCTACGCTTCCACGCCAACATGGGTGTCACCGGACTCTGGACAGTTGTCGCGCCTACGGCTCGCCCCACGCAGCTCGCTACGCTGAACCGTAAGCGCCTCGCAGTCGATGCCAGTATTTGGATATACCAATTCCTTAAAGCCGTTCGCGACAAAGAAGGCAACGCGCTTCGCAACTCGCACGTAGTGGGCTTCTTCCGCCGAATCTGCAAGCTTCTTTACTTCGGCATCAAACCGGTCTTCGTCTTTGACGGCGGCGCCCCGATCCTGAAGCGTGAAACAGTTCGTGGGCGAGCCAGACGCCGCGAGGGTAGAAGAGAGGACGCTGCAAGAACAGCAGGGAAGTTACTTGCATTGCAGGTCGCAAGGGCTGCTGAAGAAGAAGATAAGAAGAGAAAAGCGGAACGGAGCCACCATGATGATGAGGATGAGGAGATTGTGGAGGGAGAGGAATTGGTCTATGTGGATGAAATAGGCATGACACAGAAAGAGAGACAAGCGAATAGAGGATTCAAAAAAAGAGATCAATATCATCTGCCGGATCTCGATGTCTCGATTGAGAGTATGGGTGCGCCAAACGATCCAAGGATCATGAGTCAGGCGGAGCTGGAGGAATATGCCCGGCAATTCCACACTGGTGAGGAAATAAATCTCTATGATTTCTCAAAGATCGACTTCGAGAGCCCCTTCTTTTTGAGTCTACCACCTGGTGATCGATACAACATTCTGAATGCGGCAAGGCTTAGGAGTCGGCTAAGGATGGGCTACAGCAAACAGCAACTGGATGGCATGTTCCCAGACCGTATGGCATTTTCCAGATTTCAGATTGAGAGAGTGAAAGAGAGGAATGAACTAACGCAGCGGCTCATGCACATTAATGGCATGGCAGAGGACTATTTGCACCAGGGAGGTCGCATAGCGGGAGAGAAGGGCAAGGAGTATGTGCTTGTGAAAAACGAGGGCGTTGAGGGGGGTTGGGCATTGGGTGTCGTATCTAATAAGGGGAAGGCTCGAGAAAATGCCATTGATCTTGAAGAAGACGACGGAGCAAACAGCGAAGAACTGGAGGACGACGACGAAGACTTTGAAGATGTGGCCATCGAAGGATTGAATAGGCTGCCCAAAATATGGCCAAGGAAAAAGCAGGAGGTCGATTTCAACACAGACTATCAAGAAGCAGCAGAAACGATTGCCCGGAGGAGAAAGGCTGTCTACGAGGCACGACAACAAGCAGCGCACAGTACAACTCACAAGCCGGTAGTGGAGCCATCTTCTACCGATGCAGACACCTTGTTTATGCCACAACCCGCGAATGGAGATACGGCGGACGACGACGAAATGGAAGAGCTTTTTGAGGACGTGGACATTGATCAGAATCGGGACGAAGAGGAAGATGACCTTCAAAAAGCAATCGCCATGTCGCTTGAGCGGCCGGACGATGACTCTAGTTCAGACGGCGGTGGCTTCATTGCTGGCGAAAATGACCGCATAGCACGCCAAACGATACCTAAGATGAATAGCGCGGTTAACGGTTCCGACCTTCCAGCATCAGATGATGAGGAAGGTTTCGACCTGCAGGCAGCCCTGGCCGAGTCGCGGAAGTCGAAGTACCTACCAAAAACTACGATCAGGAGTGGTTTGCCAAATCTACCGGCTACGTACAATGCTGTCCAGCCACTACAGCAGAAGTTCAGTGGCCCTTTGCCCTTTGAGCCGCTCAATCTGGGTCAATCTTTACTTGGGAAGAAGAAATCCAAGATGGTGGAAGAAGATATGTCCGGAGGCTTTGAGCGTGATCTAGAGAAAGAGCGACAGAAGAAGTCTGTGCAACCTCTACCGTCCTGGTTCAACGCAGCTCCGACCACAAACGACCTGAGGAATGAGGATGCAGATGTTGCGGAAGGAGATCCTTACACTAACCACGTTACCTACAGGGGAGAGGACGTGACCCGACGGGAGAGAATTCTACGCAGGAACGAGACACAAGAGGTAATTGATGTGGATGCTCCAAGTCCGCCAAAAGCGGGAGAACAAGACATCATTTCTGTGGAATCGTCTGATGATGAAATGAGCAAAGCAGAAAATTTCAGTGAAGGTCCTGTGGAAACTACAGAAGACGTTGAAGCGTTTTTAGAAAGAATGCCTGACGCCGCCAAGGAGTCTAAACAGGACCCAGAAGTACAAGGTAAGGCGGAGCCGCTTAGTCACAGCGCAGAAATGCCTGGAGATGGCATAGATGCGCACATGGGTGATGTTGCGCATCTTGTACAAACCGAGCCGCCTCCTTCCGACGAGCCCAATGTTGTGCCAGGGCCCCAAGAAATTTTACCCGCTGTTGACGAAGAAGGGCTGGAGAATGAAGAACTTGTCGAGTGGAGCGAATCTGACATCGAGAATGACGAGGAGAAAAGGTCGGAAGCTGATATGTCGACTGACAGCATGCCTGCGAACGGTATTTTCAGAAAGGAGCCAACTCTGTCACAGCCGCCCGATAAGGAGAGCTCAGGACATAATGATGAGGTGGTAGAAGAAGAAAACGACTTCGAGGACGTTGCCATACCTCGTAACATGCCTCTACCTCTCCTCCATCATGAGCCGAGTAGTCTCAATGCTGAAGATGTAGCCCTCACTTCTCAATACCTTATGGCGGACGAGGCTGACGCCGCGGAAGCAACAGAAGATCTACCAGACGGTGAAGCAGCTGGCAGGCAAGATGACGAGGAGTATGTGTCGGACTCTGACGAGGAACTCTTTCGTCAGCTTGCCATCGAAGCAGAAGAACATGCTCGTTTTGCTTCATCACTAAACAACAAGACTCCTGCGCAAGCTGCACAGGATTACGAGAACGAGCTGAAAAGGTTGCGAAACCAGCAGAAGAAGGATCGCAGGGACGCCGATGAAGTTACACAAACCATGGTTCAAGAATGCCAGGCTTTGCTGCGCCTTTTCGGTCTTCCGTACATTACCGCGCCAATGGAAGCAGAAGCACAGTGTGCGGAGCTTGTCCGTCTCGGCCTCGTCGATGGTATAGTGACAGATGACTCTGATATCTTCCTGTTTGGTGGAACTCGCATCTACAAGAACATGTTTAATGCTGCCAAATTTGTTGAATGCTATCTCCTTGCCGACCTTGAGAAAGAGTACGCACTTGACCGCCGGAAGCTGATACGCTTTGCGCATCTGCTAGGCTCTGACTACACTGAGGGCATTCCTGGAATCGGACCTGTGTCCGCACTAGAGATCCTCACGGACTTTGACACTCTGGAGGAGTTCAAGGAATGGTGCAGCAAGGTGCAGCTTGGCAGGCCGCAAGACTTAGAACATCAGCTGTCGACACCATTTCGTCGTAAGTTCCGCAATACCGTGCAGAAGCGCCTGTTTCTGCCACCATCCTTCCCAGACATTCGTGTCGACCAAGCATATCTCCAACCTGAAGTAGACTCGGATCCCGAACCCTTCCAATGGGGTGTCCCAGACCTGGACAAGCTACGAAGCTTCCTAATGGCCACCATTGGCTGGAGTCAAGAACGGACAGATGAGATCCTCGTGCCGGTCATTCGAACGTTGAACCAACAGGAAAGGGAAGGTATACAGGCAAATATCACACACTTCTTCAGTGGCGCTGTCGGTGTCGGTGCTTCAAAGGAAGGAAATGCGCCAAGAAACAGGACTGGCAAAGAAAGTCGCAGGCTCAAGAACGCGTATACCACGTTGAAGGGCAAGGCGCAGAGGGTGAGAAGAGAGGCTGGTGGTGATGGAGATCTACCTGCTACCTCGACGGGTGATGTAGAGGACGGTAGAGTGGAGGTAGGAAGCAATGTTGCAAATGATGCGGAAGTAGTGGGGGAAGCAATTGCAAAACAAATATCGCGACCTAAAAGGCGGGCAGCGAAGACCAAAGCGCCCACTCCGAACGACTATAACGAGGACGGGACGGAAGAGAGTGATTTCGCACCCAAGAAAGGGCTGAAGAAGCGCAGAAGGAGAGTAGCTGATGACTGATTAAGCGAAAGTGAATAGCCTGTGTGAATGAGCCGTTCAACCGCTAGTTCTGAAGCTTGTTCGTTCTATATCCTTCCAAGGAAGTTATCACTTCGTTATTTGCTCCTAATCCCGTGATCTGACTTTTATCCGATTAGTGCGACAGCACACATCTGTCCTTTTATTGAGCTTATCCAGGCCCATGGATAAGCCCAGGCCTGGGCAGGCATTTTGTAGAAGCTCTATCAAAGCCCAAGCCCAAGGACCATTGGTGTCCTATTCCCCCTAGGGCTCAGATTGAGGCTCGGCTTATCACTGCTTCGTTGGCTGATGCCGCGTTACTCGAGGATGATGTAGAATTGCCCATATTCTATTCCTCTGAGACCATTTGGGCCTTCCCGATCAGGCTATTCCGGTATGTCCGGTAACAGCGATTCCTTAATAGTGGTAGTGATGGTAAGGTAATAAGGAGTGCCTTACCCGCCCCACTAACTATCGCCAGCGCTGGGTGTAAGGTGCCCAGTACTGTTTTCCTACTGGATTAGTCCTTTGCTCCATGCTCTTTCAGAATTTCTCTGATTCGGTCTCGATATTCACAGTGTGGACTTCTCCTTGCAGTCTGCAATGGTGATCCATACTTGCTGCCCTTTGCATTGGCATCAGCTCCACAATTCAGCAGCAACTCTACGATGTCGACCTTTCCCCAAGCGACAGCAACATGTAGCGCATCTCCATAAGGGCCACCAGAGGACCCGTTGTTCGCTCCGTGATCTAGCAGCGTTTCTGCAATCTTGTTGAGCCCCTTCATGATAGCAACAGTGAGTGCATTCCCCACAATACCTCCCTTGATGTTTGGATCCGCTCCGTGCTCCAATAGAAGCTTTACAAGAGGGAGCTTGCCCTCCCTAGCCGCGGTGTACAGGGCCGGTTCGCCTCTGTCATCTTTGGCATCTACATCGGCACCATAATCCAATAGAAGTTTGGTGATTTCCGGTCCTGTACGTCGTATCGCGACGTGTAGTAAGGCAACATCCGCTCCACGCTTCAAAAGGAATTCCACCACATTGATTCTTCGAGCGTTTTCAATTTCCACCCTCAATGCGGTTTGACCACGTAGTTTGCCAACTAGACCACCTGGTAAGAAAGCGTTAACGTCAGCCCCACGATCAACCAATTCTCTGATTTCTGAGAGAGATCCCCACTTCGTCTTTCGCCAAAAGCCTCCCTCGCCATTCAACAAGCGGAGAAAAGTCGAATCTAAGGCCTCCCTCTTCTCTCGGGAAAGTTGGAG
>Ga0335072_10002463_pt1 | contig 28737 bp, 25 predicted proteins | sample Lox_Sample_21_FD_206725 | JGI IMG/M metagenome (GOLD analysis project Ga0335072, IMG submission 206725) | Soil microbial communities from Loxahatchee National Wildlife Refuge, Florida, United States - Lox_Sample_2.1 | ecosystem: Environmental > Terrestrial > Soil > Wetlands | place: USA... | reverse complement strand
GTCCGTGACGCCCGATGTGGAGACTGGTCATAGCGTAGCCTAGACGACCCTGGAGTGCTCGAACGGGCAACATACACCTATATATCCACGTCGGACAGGTCGCAGCGCTGGGGCAAAGTCTTCGCGTCACCGGTTATCTCGTACAAAGTGGCAGTATTCGGTCAACTGTGTGATCATGCCTGCCCACGGCCGCACCAACGCGGCAAGAACGGGGACGAACCGAGGGGAAACCGCAGGCGCTGGCCAGTGGCTCAGTCCCGCCGCCAGTACCGAACTCGGCACCCCAGAGGGGGGTGGCGGGCGGACCTTGGCCCGGCCCAGAATTTACTGTCCTTTTAAAGGGAATTTACATTACGGTGAACCCGCCTCCAGAAGCGCTCCAGTACGCCGCTTCGCTCCTGACACATGCCTCACTGTCCGAAGTGAATAGATGGTACAGTAGACATTGCCTGTTATGCGCAGAGATCAAGACCCAGTCCGTACAGGTGAAGATCATTATCGCCTTGGCCTGGGCCTTTCTTGTGGGAATCCCCTCTAACCCCCATTTAAGCCGGAGGTATGCGGATGACCGGGCTGAGCCGCCGGGGACTACTTAGCGGCCTTGCTGGCGCTACGGCCGGCCGGCCGGCTCGAAGTGCGGCACCCGCGAGTCGCAATGCGACGCCTTCCTCGACAGCCACCTACACGAACGTGCGTGACTTCGGTGCTAAGGGCGACGGGAAAGTTGACGACACGCGGGCGATCGGCGCCGCCATCGCGGCCGCCCCCGGAGGCACCGTCTGGTTCCCGCCTGGTACCTACATCGTGAGCAAGACCCTGGCGCTGAAAGCGGGGTCCACCTACCGCGGAAGTAATCCCAATTCGTCAGTGATTAAGCAGGCGAACGGCGCCAACCTCACCGCGGTCATGGCGGATGAGCGCTACATAACAAAGCAGTCCACCAGCAGCAGCGGCATCCAGATCGAGGATCTCGGCATCGATGGTAACTCGCAGGCCAACAAGCACGGGCACGGGCTATTGCTGATGGTGGATCGCAGCCTGGTGCGTCGCGTCCTCGTGGGCTTCCCGCCTGAGGCTGGCATCGTGCTGATCGATCAGAACCTGGGCGGCAGTATCATTACGAACCCGGCGGTAGAGAACCGCATCGAGGACTGTACGATAACCCAGCCTGGCACTTATGGTATCTGGGTCGTGGACACCAATCATTCTGGCCGTCAAACCGACGGATACATGCTCAATAATGTCGTTAAGAACGCTCTGGGTGCCTGGGGTATTCGCGTAGAACGCGCAGCGGGATGGTTTATAGCCAATAACCACGTCTATCATTCCGCGCAAAATGCTATGTATTTGTCGCACGCAGAATGCACGTATGTCTACTGCAACGAGATAGATCATTTTGGGCTTACCAAGCTTCCGCCAAGGCAGTACTTTGGTATGCAGGTAGATTTCTTGATGGGCGGATTCAGGCCGAGCGTTTTCATGGGAAACGTAAGCGCAACGTGGGAAGGGTTGTATCCGCAGAACTCATATAACTACTTCCAGTTTAACGGCGACAGGTATGGCCTTGCTAGCGCAGTAGTCGTCGGCAACGCTACGCATAATGACCCAGTGGGCAATGCGAAAACACCGGGTCACGCGAATGAGTCCACCGCGTTCGGGTATAGCACACAGCCGGGCGGGACACTCGACGTCGCTCAGGTGGCGAATGCCAACGATGGCGCTACGACTTCCAGCCAGGTCCCTAAGGGCGGCGGCGTCCAGATGGCCAGCAGTGGGACCGCCGGCACGCCAATTACGACCTCGGTGGCGGCTGGGGTGGGGGGCGGCGCGGTGGTGGCTGGGCTGGGCATAGCATCGCGCAACCGTCAGGCACGGAAGCAGGTCGAAGTGGAGCTATCGGCTGGCCACCCCGCGCCGAGCTACCGGGATTCGGTCGCCTTCATGGATGTCGCGGAGACCCTCAACCGGTGGGAGGTTGACGCCGTCAGTCACGTACCCGACGAAGGCTGGATCCACCTCACCTACTTTGTCCCCTACCGGCCGATCGAGGTCGGCCAGGTCGCACCAGTCACCGGAGAGGTCGCCGCGGCGGGGGCGGCGCTCAGCCGGGTGGGCGTGTACGAAGTGCTGAAATCGGGTGGACTGGAGGTCCTTGGAGCCTCGGGCAACCGGGCGGACGATCTTTGGACAGTACCCAACTCCCTCACTCCCGTAGAACTGAAGCCGGTTCGAGGATCGGGCCCACTGCTGCTTCTCGCCGGGAAGGCCTATGCCTACGCGGAGATCCAGATTGGCGGCGACCCGGCCAGCCGGGTGGGAAAGGCCGGGAATGCAACCTTGATGGCCCTCGAACCCCGAGCCAGCGCCAGGTATTCGGGCTACCGGGACCTGCCGTCTACACTGCCCCCGCCATCGGACTCGAATATCAGCGGCCTGCAGCTTTACGCCCGCTTGAGCGCGGGCGCCGATCGAGGCGAAAACGAGGGCGAGGACTGAGGATGCGGGCCCGCCCCGTCCCGGACCATTCCACACAGCCTTAGCCTCGGCTCGTTTCGGGCGTGCTTTCATCCTGGTGCCGGGTCGGCAGTCGGCTGCTGCCGGTGGCTGATGTTCGTCAGGTTCCGGCACCGGCGCGGGAGTCACAGTGGGCGGGCGGGCAGGCCGGTGCGGGCTGTGGTGGTGGGCGGGCTGGTGCGGGCTGTGGTGGTGGGCGGGCTGATACCGGCTTCGATGGCGCCCGCCATCCCCCGTACCGGCAGATCCTGGACCGGATCGTCATCCGGGCGCCGCTGAGCCGTCCGGCCAAGGCTATGCATGACTTCAGATACAGCTTGGCGGTTTACCTGCGCTGGTACCGCGCCGGAGCCGACGCGAACGCTATTACCGGTCATAGGATGGTCCGGCGCAGACCGCGATTTCACTGCGCTATTGGCTCGGTCCACGAACATGAACTAAACAGAAGAGAAACGCGCCCCGAAGCACCGGCGTTGTCCGCCGAGTTTGCTCTGACAATGAGTATCATTCCGGTCACCCTAAGTAGCTATAACCTACCTCATTACAGGTAAATAGGCGCCGGAGAATCTTGTGTATGTGGCCTTGCGCTCCGGGAAAGGACTCTGCTAGCGTCCCACGTGCACAAACGACAGATGGTTTAAACGCTAGCGGGGATGCCGCGCCCGCTCCGTCGGCAGCCACGTGGACTGCAGGCATGCTCTTAGTTTGCCTGCAGTAACGGGAGGAACATGACGACCGAGCCCGGGTCGCCTCTGCATTGGCCGGGAGTCTCTGTAATCATCCCGACTCTGAACGAGGCTCGAAACCTGCCACATGTCTTTGCGCGGTTGCCATCCGATGTCTATGAAGTCATTATCGTCGATGGCCATTCCGTGGACGATACTCTTGCGGTCGTTAGGGAGCTGCGGCCCGACGCCCGCATAGTGATGCAATCCCGGAAAGGAAAGGGAAACGCGCTCGCGTGCGGATTCGCGGCCGCATCTGGAGACATCGTTGCGATGGTCGACGCCGATGGATCAGCCGATGCTGCCGAGATCCCGCGGTTTGTCGAGGCACTTCTCGGCGGCGCCGACTTTGCCAAGGGGACACGATTTGCTGAGGGTGGCGGCAGTCAGGATATCACTGGCCTGCGCAGGTTCGGCAATCATCTGCTAACCGGTGTGGTCAACCTGCTTTATGGCACTACCTACACGGACCTGTGTTATGGGTACAACGCATTCTGGCGCAAGCACCTTCCTGCCTTGGAGCTCAACGAGACGGATATCCCGTCAGCACAAGCTGACTGCCGGCTCTGGGGCGATGGCTTTGAGATCGAAACGCTTATCAACATTCGCATTGCCAGGGCGCGTCTAGCGGTTGTCGAGGTTCCCAGCTTCGAGCATTCGAGGATTCACGGTGTGAGCAATCTGAGCGCGCTCAGCGATGGGCTTCGCGTGCTGCGCACAGTGCTCCACGAGCGGTTCCGGTCGCGGCGACGGCGGCGCCCGGAGTATCCCGCGTACCCAGAGCGGCCGAAGCGCCGGGAGCGCCGTGACTCGCCGGATATGATGATGGTTGTGCAGCAAGAGCCGAGTCTTGACGTCGACGTGGCCGGCAGTCCGGCGCGCCCGTCGCAGTTCGTTTCCGAGGGGCCTCGACTGGTCGCTGGCGTCAACGGAGCCACCGCGGCCGATGACAACAAGCCACCAGGAACGGTCCGTCCTCGGCAGGTCCGGAACTCTCAGCGGCGCTGACAAGGCTTGCGGTGAAGAGCACGCCAGGATCTGCTGGCAGTCACTCCTCCCCGTCCCCGCAAGCAAGATTGATCGCAAGCGTCAGGACACGTTCCGACCGCAAGGCAGCGCTCACGGCGGTTCGCAGGGGAGCGGCCCCGCGGGCGATGGCGCAAACCTCGCGGCGCTCGGTGGCCGGAGTCCTGGGCGATCCCATGCTGCGCAGCGGCCACGCGCTCATCGCTGGCGCGTCCCTGACGCAGATCGTCGGCGTGGCCTACTGGGTGATCGCGGCCCGCATTTATCCAGTGGCCGTGGTTGGCCGCAACTCGGCCGCCCTCTCGATCATGCTCTTCCTGTCCGGTGTGGCCGAGCTGAACATGATGAGCACGCTGATGAGATTCCTGCCCACCAGCGGGACCCGGACGGTTCGCCTGATCCTCGGCGTATACGCCACTAGCACATCGATCGCCGCCGTGATCGGCGCGGCCTTTCTCTACCTGATCCCGCACGTGGAGCCGCAACTCGGCTTCGTGCGCACGGGCCCTTATGTCGCCCTGTGGTTCGTGTTCTCGATCGTCGCCGGAACGATCTTCGTGCTAGAGGACAGCGCCCTGACCGGAGTCCGGGCCGCGCCTTTCGTGCCGCTGGAGAATACGTTCTCCTCCGTGCTTAAGCTCGTGCTGATGATCGTGCTGGTCCGGAGCCTGCCCACGCTCGGGATTTACGTGTCATCCACGGTGGCCGTCGTGATCGCCGTTTTCCCGACCAATGCCTATCTTTTCGGCCGAGCCGTGCCCAGGCACCTGCGCAAGTACTCGGTCACCCGGGCGCCGCCTCGCTTCCGCGAGATCGGTTCCTTCCTGTTGCCGGACTCCACGGCCGCCCTATTTCTGCTGGGCTCGACCGCGTTGCTCCCGGTCCTGATCATTGACCGGCTTGGCGCCCGCGCGGCCGGTCATTACGCGCTGGCGTGGATTGTCGGCTACGCCTTGTTCCTGGTCAGCGTGAGCATGGGCTCATCCCTCGTGGTCGAGACGGCCGCTGACCAGTCACAGCTGCGGCAGCGCTGCCTGCGGTCCATCACGCATCTGGCCAAGCTTCTGGTACCGGTCGTGGTCGTGGTCGTGGTGGCCGCTCCTTACCTGCTGCTCGCGTTCGGGCGTGGGTACGCGCAGGCCGACGTGACTCCGCTCCGGCTGCTCACGCTCGCCGCCCTGCCCACGCTGGTGACCAACACGGCCATCAGCGTCACCAGATCCCTCCGGCGCATGCGCATGGTTGTCGGGATTCAGGTATGCCTATGCACCGTGGTCTGGGTCCTGAGCGTGGTGCTCATAGGCCGGCTAGGGATCACGGGCGTGGCGGCCGCCTGGCTCACCGCCCAGACGGTAACCGCACTGGGGCTGATGATCGCGCCTCGCCTCTGGTTGCCGGCGCCGCGCCGGGCGCTACGGCACGGAGCCGCCGCGAGGCCCCGTCGCGAGAGCGTGGTGGAACCGGCCAAGGCGGTTCGCGAGAGCCCGGCAGCACCGGCGGAGGAGCAGGCCCGTCGCGAGGATCCGGTAGCACTCGCAGAAACGCTCCAATTTCCGGCTATCGAGAGCATGGTGAAGCCGGCGGAGGCGCAGGCCGTTCGCGAGAGCGCGGCGAAGCAGGCGCAGGCCGCTGGCGAGGACGTGGTGGAGCCGGCGGAAGAGCAGGTCCCGCACGAGGATCCGGTAGCACTCACACAGACCCTGGAATTTCCAAGAATTTCTTTCTAGAAATTGGAAACGGACAACAAGTGACTGTTCGCGATCGCGATTCTGCGGTCACGGTGAGGGACTCAGCTGCGCGCCTGAACGGTCGGGCCGTGCGGGTCACGTCGCCGGTCCCGGCCGACGTCTGGAACGCGGTAGCCGGCGCTGACCCGTGTATCACGCCCTTTCAGCTGCCTGCGTGGCGGGACTGTGTCTGCTACGGCGGGGACTGGGCGGACGCGAGCCGCCTCTATGAGCTGCCGGGCGGCCGCCAGCTTGTCTTGATGCTGGCCCGCCGGCCGGCCCGGCCCCGGCGGCTGGCGGTGGAGGCATCGTGGCCCGGCGGCTGGGGAAGTGGCGGCCTGCTGGCCACCGGTGGCGTGCGCCCAGAGGACGTGGCCCTGGTTAACGCCGACCTGGCCGCCGGCCGGAGCCTGAGCGTGCGGGTGCGGCCAGGGTTCGCCGCCGCTGAGCTGTGGGCAGAACGGGCCCAGGCCAGCCTGGTCATCCCGCGCGCGGTACACGTTGCCCACTTCGATGGCCCGTTCGAGGATTACTTCAACCGGTCGGTGAGCGCGAAGCGGCGGGCCATGCTGAGGAACGCCCGGCGGCACCTGGAGCGGGCCGGGGTGGTCATCACCGACGGCAACTCACCGGAGCTGGTGCGGGGCTTCTACGACGTGTATCTCCAGTGGATCGCCTGGCGGGCGGTCCAGCGGAAGGTGCCGGTCGGGCTGGCCACGTGGCGGACCAGGCGGGCTGAGCCGCTTGAGAAGTTCACCGCGATGGCGAGCAGGCTGGGGGAGGGCTGCCGGATCTGGGTGGCCTGGTGGGAGGGCCGGCCGATCGGCGCCACGATCAGCCTGTATGCCGGAGATAATGCCGTCGGCTGGCGGGCGGTCGCCGACCGCAGCGCTCCGCCCCGGTTCCGGGTGTTCGAACTGCTGGCCGTGGAGGCCTTGCGGCATGCGTGCGAGTCTGGCCGGCGGCGCATGGAGCTCGGGGAATCGGTCGGCAAGGAAGATCTGGCCCGGGTGAAGGAGCGCATAGGCGGACAAGAGCAGGCCAGCCCCGAGTTCTGCTTCGAGCGCATACCGCTCGCCCAGGGCCGGCTGACCTTCGAAAGGCTCCGCCGCCAGGCTGAACAGCGGATCATCGGCCACCGCCACGGTGACGGGCAGGTCAGGGATCAGGCCAGTGAGCCGGCCACGGAACGGCCGTCGTGAGGTCTGCGAATGGCCGGCCGGCGGTAACCAGCCCCGTTCCGCGGGCTGTGTGGGAGTCGCTGCTGGATGCGGACCCCGGTGCGGTGGTGACGCAGTCGCTGGCGTGGCATGACGCGCTTCTCGCTGGCGGGCGGTACCAGGATGTCAGCCTGCTCTACGACTTCCCTTCCGGTCAGCAGGTGCTGCTGCCCATGGTCCGGCCGCGCCACACCCCGGCCTGGGCCGCGACGATGGCTTCCTGGCCACGGGACTGGGGCATCGGCGGGCCCATCAGCCGCGGGGGCGACGTCGGCCCGGCCGAGGCGGCCGCCGTGCTCGCGGACCTGGCCGGGCGGCGGACGCTGGCGACCGAAATCCAGCTGCGGCATGGGGCATCTGATGCCTGGCTGAGCCAGGCCAGCCAGTTCCGCGTGGAAGAGTGCCGCTTGCAAAGCTATGTGCTCAGCCTGGCCGGGGGATTCGAACGAGTCTGGCAGGACAGGTTCCGTGGCACGGCTCGCACCGCGATGCGCAAGGCCGAGCGGGCCGGCCTCGAGGTCGAGGTGGACAGATCAGGGCGGCTGCTCCCGCAGTTCTGGGAGCTTCACGAGAAGTCCATCCAGCGCTGGGCGGCCATGCAGCACGAGCCGGCCTGGCTGACCCGCTGGCGGACGACCCGTGCCACTCCTTTCCGGATGCTGGAATCGGTGGCCGAGTGTTTCGGGACGTCCTGCTCCGTCTGGCTGGCGCGCTCGGACGGCGAGCCGGTGGCGGGCCTCATCGTGCTGTCCGCCGGCGGGTACGCGAAGTACTGGAAGGGCGCGATGGATAAGCAGCAGGCAGGCCCGCTGCGCGCCAACGAGCTCCTGCACCGTCTGGCCATCCAGGACGCTTGCCAGCGCGGATGCCGCTTCTACGACATGGGCTGGACCCGGCCGGCCTCGCCGCTGGCCGCGTTCAAGGAGAAGCTGGGCGCGACTGCGCACGTGGCCTACACCTTGCGTGCTGAGCGCGTCCCGCTGCAGGCGGCGCGGACCGCCGCAACCAAACTGGCCAAGCGGGCTATCGGCTTCCAGGACGCCTGACCTGCGCCGCGGTCCGCAGCGGGTAGCCATAGACGGTCATCAGGCCGCTGCAGATCGCCGTTACCAGGCGCTGCTGGGCCCGGGGCAGCTGAGTCCGCCAGTCCTCATCCGGGCGAAGCCGGAGGTTACCGGCGAGCTGCCGGACCCCCGGGTTCCCGGCCACCAGATGGTGGTCGCCGGGGTCGGCGCGAGGACCGGTCGTTGCCGCCGGCGCGGCCAGGGCCAGGCCGGTGCCGCGGCAGATCTCGCGCAGCACGTGCTCCGGGCGGGTCACGAGCTCTTCATACCGCACCCGAACGTACGTGCTGCTGAGCCGGCGCAGACCCAGCTGCACCATGGTGTTCTGCAGAACCCAGTCCACCGCCGTCATGGCCGGGGCTTTGCGGGGCATGTCGCGCGGCTCGGAGTCGGACTGAACGAGCTTCTGCCACGAGAACGCGACCCCCCGCGGATCGCGGACCAGGTGGATCGTGCCGACATCGGCGCCGTCGACGCGGGCCAGGAAACTGCCGAACACCGGTTCCTTGCCCGCGTCGACGACCCAGGTCGCACCGGTGAACTGGCCGATCGACTGGTAGAGCCGTGCCCGCTCGGTCAGCATCGTCCCGACTCGGCTGGCACTCCGCGCTCGCCAGGCGGCCGGAGCCAGGCCGAGCGCGAACTGCCTGCGCAAGACGTGCCGTTCGAGCTCGGCCATGCGTATCGCGTCCGCATGGGTCAGGTCTCCGTAGGCCTGGCTTACCACCGCCGACCAGAACGGGCAGCGGGGCAGGGGAAGGCGGCAGCTGCACAGCTCTCCCTGGGCAAACCTGCGCCAGAAGAAATTCAGCTCCCCGACGAAGATCACGTCAGGTATATCACCGAGCAGCCGGCCCAGCACCGTGCTGCCAGTCCGCGGCACCCCGGCCACGTACAGTATCTGCAGCTTGTCGGGGGAACTGGTCATGTCCGTCTGGCTACGTTCATCGTGGCTCGACGCGCCCCGCCTGCCGGGCCGTGGTGCGGCGGTACTGGCGCCATGCGAAGGCCGAGGCCCGGTAGCTATGGGACGAGCCGGACCCATCCATCCAGGCCGCGACCGCGGCGGCATCGGTGCCGCGCCTGACCATGAGCCGGGGCAGCGTCAGCATCTGGTCGGTGGCGGAGCTGTGCCGGTTGGCGACTGCGCAGGCCGAATCGAAGCCCGCCGCCTGAGCCAGCGGCAGCATACGCCGGCGCCAGTAGCCGTGGGGGTAAGCGAAGCTGCGGATGTGGTGCCCGAGTTCCTGGGCCAGCATGTCGCCGCTGAGTGAGAGCTCGTAGGCCACCTCGCGGTCGGGCAGCAGGTCGAGCTGCCGGTGGGTGTGGGAGTGCGCTCCTATCTCCACCCCGGCCGCTTCCAGCTCCCGCAGGTGGGTGCGCCGCAGCATGCTCGCCTTGGGCAGGACGCTTTCCTGACGGCAGTCGGCCAGCGCTCCCGTGGTCACGTAGAGCGTGCTCGGCATCTTCCGCTCCGCCAGCGCCGGGAGGGCGTTGTCCGCAAAGTCGGCGAAGCCGTCGTCCACAGTGATCAGCACGGCCCGCTCGGGACACGGGATCTTCCCGGCCAGGGCGTCCGCATACTGGGAAACGGTGAGTGGCTGACGCCCGCTGCCGGCCACCGCATCGAGGTGAGCGCAGAAGGTCGCCGGGTTCACGGCGTACGGGGCGATCCAGTCCGGCGGATCGGCGCAGACGGCATGGTAGAGGAGGATGGGGACCGGACCGCGCGCCGTCCGGGTTTCCGGCTGCGTCATCGTGGCGCTGCCGGGCCGCAGTTCGGGCGGCGCGCTCGACGGTTGCGCCACCGGCTGACGCAGTAGGCGATCGGCCCGAATACGATTCCCTGCCACTCTTTCCAGACCAGCCGGCGGGGCCACGAGCCATCGGCCCGCGGGTTGCGCGGTGACCCGGGAAACGCGTAGATGAGGGCCGTTGGCGCACGCCGCAGTGCCTGGCCGATCAGCGAGGGGTGCTTGACCACAACGCTGGTGAGGTACGCTCCCAGCCCGACTCCGTAGCCGTACACCTGGCGGCTGAGAGACGCGACCTCGCGCCGGTGATGATGCCAGACCAGCGCGCGTGGCTGATAGACGAGGGAGTGCCCGGCGGCCAGCACCGAGAAGAACGCGCCGAGGTCATCTCCTCCCCGGGTCGCCGTGCCGACGCCGGTCGCCGGATCGAACCCGCGCAGCTCGCGCAGGAAGTCCCGGCTGAACGCCATGTTGGCCCCGGAACCCAGCCGGCCGACGGCGAAGGGGAACAGCTGATCCTGGGGCCGGTGCCCGTGGCAGTCGACCAGCCGCTGCGCGAATCCCTTGCTGAAGTGGCCGTGAGTTTCCAGCAGGAGCTGGGCTGGCGTCTGCAGCTCGGCGGGCATGATCAGACCGGTCACGCAGGCGACGTCGGGGCCGGCCTGGAAGGCCCTGGCCACTTCGGTCAGCCAATTCCGGTCCACGATCACGTCGTCATCGGTAAAGGCAATGATGCTGCCGGTTGTGTGCTCCAGCCCGCAGTTATGCGCAGCAGCCAGACCACGCCGGGATTCCCGCGTATAGCGCAGATTGGTTTCTGGCCGGCTGGGCATGAGCGCGGCCGTCTCGTCCGTGACCGGGTCGTTGTCCACGACGACCACCTCATAGTTGGGGTAGTCCAGGCGGGCCAGGGAATCCAGGCAAGCCATCAGAGACCGGGGACGCTCGCGGGTCGCGACCACGACCGAGATGAACGGCGCCTCTTCTCCTGGCATCTCCGGTGTGTCACCTGGCTTCGGCCCGGTCATCGGGCGTGGTGACAGGCCGGGCGGATCCAGGTGATCCTGAAGGCCGCCGAGCAACGCCCACGCCTCTTCGGCGCACGACGCGGCATTCACCCGGCCTTCCGGGGCGTCGACAACGACGGTGCCAATCGGCGTGGCATGCAGGCGGACGAGGACGAGCGCTTGCGGTATGCGGTCGCAGGGTGGCTCAGCGACGGACACGTACGTGACGGTGACCGGCTCCGCAAGTTCAATTTCCGCCACTGTGACGGGGGCGACCAGTCCCGCCAAGGAAAGATGCGCGGTCACGGCTTTTCTTGTTCCTAGACTGGCAGCGCTGAGACCCTCAAGAGGGGATGCAGCGCTGACATTATCAAAAGGGGATGCGCTTACTGCGGGCGCAGGCTGATGAGAAATCGCTAACCCCCGTGACCTCTGGCACTTGGGCGTACCGGCAACGGACCTGGCGAGCTGTGCGATGTAAGCGTGGTCACGAACGCCGCTAACTGGCCACAGATGGGGACACGCTCAATCGTCATAGCGCCCCTCACTGTAAGCGGAATACGCAAGCACGCACGCCTCACGGACAGGCTAATAATTCAACAGTCACACAGCGCAACTAGCTTTGAGACCCTTACCTGGGCAGAGCGGGGCGGAACCGCCAAGGTTGCGTGTCCTTGCGTAGGTTATCAGCGTCCCCCGTTCAGCGCTACCGAGCCCGGGCATCATGTGCCAGCAGCCGCCCCAGGCATCCCAACTCCCCCAACCGCGCCGGCGTTTGACCAGGGTGTACCCGCCGTGGCCGGTGCGGCCGTGCCGCTTCGCCGGTCAGCCGCCGAAGTTCAGACCTCAGTCCTCACAGCCGATTTCCAGGATTCACCCAGCCGCTTTCCAGCAGCCTGCGAGCATCCGGCAGTGACCATGCCGCGTAAGCTGTAGTTCGCGTACTGGGCCGGAGATGGCGCGAGGGGGACAGGTCAAAATGGCACCTGCCGGGGCGCCCCGGAGCAGGACGGCTGGTCCGGCTGTCAATTCGGTGCGGCGGAGGTAACGCCGTGAAAATAGTGTGCGTGGGCGGGGGACCGGCCGGCCTGTACTTTTCGATCCTCATGAAACGACGCGATCCGCGCCATGACATCACGATCCTGGAACGCAACGCCGCTGGCTCGACCTACGGGTGGGGGGTCACCGTCTGGGAGGATCTCCTTGAGACGCTCCGGCACAGCGACCCGGAATCGGCGCGGATGATCAGCGATTCCGCTTCGCGCTGGCATGTCCAGCGAGTCGAGGTCGATGGGAAACGGTCTGTGCAGACCGCTGGATTTGGTTACGGCCTTGAGCGGCAGCGCCTGCTTGATATTTTGACCGAGCGGGCCAGGAACCTGGGTGTTCGTGTCGAGTTTGAGCGATCGGTGATGTCCGGCGAAGACCTTCCAGAAGCTGACCTGGTCGTTGCCTGTGACGGAGTGAACAGCATATTGCGCGAGCAGGATTCCGAACGCTTCGCCACCGGCATCCAGGTCGGCCGGAACAAGCATGTCTGGCTCGGAACGGACAAGGCGTTCGACGCATTCGTCTTCGCTTTCGTCAAGACCGATGCCGGCTGGATATGGTGCTACGCGTACGGAAGCGGCCGCGATTCAAGCACGTTCATAGTCGAGTGCCCGCCGGAGGTGTGGGCCGGGCTCGGCTTCGACGTTATGTCGGCCGACGACAGCCTGGCCGCACTTGAAAAGCTCTTCGAGCGCCAGCTCGGCGGGCACCAGCTGATCGGCAAATCCCGGAATGGCACCGCCTTGCCCTGGCTCAGCCTCAGGTTCGTCACCAACGGGCACTGGCATGTAGGCAAGACGGTTTTGATGGGCGATTCTGCCCACGCCATCTATTTCAATATCGGGTCCGGGACAAAGCTGGCCATGGAAGACGCTGTCGCGCTCGCCGGCCAGCTACAGCGTGACGCAAATCTCGATACTGCTCTGGAAGCCTACGAGAAGGAACGCAAGGCCAAATTGCGGCTGCTGCAGAGCGAAGCTCGTTTCAGCGCCCAGTGGTTCGAGAACATTGCCCGTTACATCGACCTTGAGCCGCATCAGTTCTTCGCCCTGCTCCGCGAGCGACGCTCGCCGCTGCTTCCGCGCGTGCCACCTCTCCTCTACTTCAGGTTCCACCAGGTCATGCAGACCGCAGTGCTGCGGGAGCTCCGTAAACGGGTCGGGCCGACGGCGCGGGCGATCTACAGCCGACGCCAGGCCCACCAGTAGCCAAACCGCCGGCGACTGGCCACGGTTTCCCGCGATTCCCGCGATTCCTAAGCTCACCAGAGCGTCCGAATGCCATCCCGGCCGGGCCCTGAACGCGTAAGCTACGCCTGCTGGACTCGGAGCGTCGAACCCCCTCCTTCGCTCGAGCGAGTGCCTTCCTCGGCGACTTCGAGCGTGCCCGCCGCAGGACGGATCGTGGACCGTAATGGCGTGACGGCTCGTTTGCAGTACGGCCTAGGTGGCGAGGACTTTCGGTGCGGTGGAGGTAACGCAGTGAAAATAGTGTGCGTGGGTGGAGGGCCCGCCGGACTGTACTTTTCGGTCCTCATGAAACGACGCGATCCACGCCACGACATTACTGTTTTGGAACGAAACCCATCAGGCTCAACTTATGGCTGGGGGGTCACCGTCTGGGATGATCTCCTTGAGACGCTCCGGCGAAACGATCCGGAATCGGGCCAGACGATCAGCGATTCCGTTTTGCGCTGGCAGTTTCAGAGGGTCGAGGTCCAAGGGAAGCAGCCAATGCAGACCAGCGGGCTTGGTTATAGCATTAACCGGCAGCGCCTGCTTAATATACTGACCGAGCGGGCCAGAGATCTCGGTGTTCGTGTTGAGTTCGAACGGCCGGTGATGTCAATGGACGAGCTGCCAGAAGCCGACTTGGTCGTCGCCTGTGATGGCGTGAACAGCAGAATACGTGAGCTAAATTCCGAACGTTTCGCCACCGAGGTCGGGACCGGCCGTAATAAGTATGTCTGGCTCGGAACGGACAAGGTGTTCGACGCATTCACCTACGCTTTCGTTCCGACCGACTTCGGCTGGATGTGGTGCTACGCCTACGGGAACGACGGCGATAACAGCACGTTCATCGTCGAGTGCCCGCCCGAGGTATGGGCGGGCCTCGGCTTCGATGTCATGTCAGCCGAGGACAGCCTGGCCGCGCTCGAGAAGCTCTTCGAGCACCAGCTCGACGGGCACCGGCTGGTGCACAAGTTCCGGAACGGCGGCGGTTTGCCCTGGCTCAACTTCAGGAGCCTCACCAACGGGAGCTGGCACGCAGGCAAGACCGTTTTGATGGGCGATTCTGCGCACGCCATCTCCTTCAGCATCGGGTCGGGGACAACGCTGGCGATGGAAGACGCTGTCGCCCTGGCCGGTCAGCTGCAGCGGCACACGGCTCTCCACACTGCTTTTGAAGCCTACGAGAGGGAACGCAAGATAAAGCTGCGCCTGCTGCAGAGTGAAGCTAGTTTCAGCGTCCGGTGGTTCGAGAACATATCCCGTTATATCAACCTCGAGCCGGATCAGTTCTTCACTTTGCTCCGTGAGCGGCGCTCTCCGCTGCTTCCCCATATGGCACCCCTTTTGTACTTCAGGCTCCACCAGGCCATGGAGACAGCCGTGCTGCGGGAGCTGCGCAGGCGGGTCGGGCCGACGGCGCGGGCGCTCTACAGCCGGCGCAAGGTCGCCCAGTAGGCGACGGCTGAAAAGGTTCAGTGTGCAGGAGATAGTTCCCGGCGGCCGCCCGCTGGACGGGCTGCTCGTGGTGGCCCTGGAACAGGCTGTCGCTGCGCCGTTCGCCACGCGGCAGCTGGCCGACCTCGGCGCGCGGGTCATCAAGATCGAGCGTCCCGGCCGGGGTGACTTCGCCCGCGATTACGACAGCGCCGCCGGGGACGGCATGTCCAGCTGGTTCGTCTGGCTGAACCGGTCCAAGGAGTCGGTCGTCCTGGACCTGAAGGCCGGCTATGGCCGGCAGGCGCTGGACGCGCTCATCACCCGAGCGGACGTCTTCGTCTGCAATCTCGCGCCCGCGGCCATCCGGCGGCTCGGCCTGGAACCCGGCCGGCTGGCCGGCCGCCATCCGCGGCTGGTCGCCTGCCAGCTCAGCGGGTACGGCGAGGACGGTCCCTATGCTGAACGCAAGGCCTACGACCTGCTCGTGCAGGCCGAGGCCGGCGTCCTGGCGGTAACCGGATCGGCCGGGGCCCCGGCCAAGGCAGGCATCAGCGTGGCCGACATCGCCGGCGGCATGTACGCCTATAGCGGCATCCTGTCCGCTCTGCTGCAGCGGGAGCGGACCGGCCGCGGCGGTACCGTCATGGTGTCGCTGTTCGACGCTCTCGCCGAGTGGATGTCGTACCCGTTGCAGATGGCCAGGCTCACCGGCAACGCCCCGGCCCGCACCGGGGCCCGGCATGCGGCCATCGTGCCGTATGGCGGCTACCTGACCGGCGACGGGCAAGAGGTGATGCTGGCCGTGCAGAACGAGGCCGAGTGGGCCAGGCTGTGCGGCGACGTCCTCGACCTGCCCGACCTGCTCGACGGCCGGTTTGCCGGGAACCAGCGCCGGATCGACCAGCGCGACGAGGTGGAACGCCGCATAGCCGCCGCTGTGGCGCGGCTGCCGGCCAGCGAACTGCTCGAGCGGCTCGAGCGGGCCGGGCTCCCCTACGGCTCGGCCAAAAGCGTTCACGAGGTGGTGGCTCATCCGCAGCTGAGGTCGCGGTGGAGGCGGGAGACCGGCCGGTTGACGTGCTGCCGCCGCCGGTCAGGCACGGCAGCTTCGGCCCGGTGCTCAGCTCAGTTCCGGTCCACGGCCACGACACCGAGGCGGTCCTGGCCGAGTTCGCCCCGGAGCTAGCTGATCCCCATGAACCTGCCTGATCATGGAACCGCGGCGGCGGGCTTGATCCGGGCCGCGCGCCCGGCCGACGCCCGGCCGATCGCGGCCGTGCACGTGACCACCTGGCGCGACGCCTACGCGGGCTTGCTGCCGGACGAGGTCCTGGCCGGCCTGGACACCGGCGAGTGGGCGGACAGATGGCGCGGTCGGCTGGCCGCCCCGGCGGCAGGCACGTTCGTGCTGGTCTTTGAGCAGGACGGGCGGGTGGGCGGCTTCGTGTCCGGAGGGCCGAGCCGCGAGCAGTTCCCCGGCGGCGAGGTATACGCGATCTACGTGGATCCGGCCTGCCAGGGCCGGGGCGCGGGAAGCCGGCTGCTCGCCGCCGCCGCCCGGCACCTGGCCGAGGCCCACTTCACGGACGCGAGCCTGTGGGTTCTGGTCAGCAACCACCCGGCGCGAAGGTTCTACGAGTCCCAGGGGTGGCGCAGCGACGGGACCGAGCAGCCGTGGACCCACCCCGGCGGGAACGCGGTCATGGAGGTCCGGTATGTCAGGTCCCTGGCGGCCGGCTAGTTCGGGCTGTAGGGCGCGCGGGAGAACTCCGGGGCCGGCGTCGAGGTGAGCGAGCGAAGCATGGAGGTCTCCCTGGACAGCAGCGCGCGCTCGGCGGTCAGCCGGCGCAGCGCGTCCGGCTCGGCCAGCAGGACCTGCCGATCCGGCAGGTCAGCGATGACCGACGCGGCCACCAGGTAGGACAGCGCGACCGGCTCGGCGGGCAGGTCGGGGATGCTGACCTGGGTCGCGCCCCGCGTGTTGAGCGCGTCGATGTAGGCCCGGAACGCCCGCTGCACGATCTGGACCGCCATGTCCGCCGCGGCCTGGTCGCCGGTGTCCTCGGGCAGGAACTCCACCTCGGCCTGCAGGTACGGCCGCGAGCGGTCGAGCGTTATCAGCCGGAACCGGTCCGTCCCCACCGTGACCAGGTCGAACCGGCCGTCGTCGCGTTCAGAAATCCGGCGCAGCGTGGCGGTGCAGCCGATCTCGTGCAGCAAGACATCGGCCATGTCCGTTTCCCGGCCCTCGCGGATCGCGATCACACCGAACCGTCGCGGCTCGGGCTCCTCGACCAGGTCGCGGACCAGTTGCCGGTACCGATCCTCGAAGATGTGCAGCGGCAGCAGCAGGCCCGGGTAGAGCACGGTTCCCAGCGGGAACAGCGGCAGCTTCTCGGACATACTCCGACACTACGCGCTGCGATAGCCATCCGCCCACGCGCGGACCGGTGAACCCTTTTCATCCGCAGGTCTCGCGCCCCAGAGCACGTGGGCAGTCTTGGGAGGATGAAAGGGTTCAGTCAGGTCAAGTCGTCGTCCTGTACGTGGACGGCGGCCTCCTCCGCGCTCGCGGCCCCGGCATCGATCCCGACATCGTGGGCGACGAGGTCAGGTTCGGCGTCGGCGTGCGCTCCCTCGTCCTCGGCGACCAGCCGGCCGGCCCGCGCCTCTGGCCCGGCGTCGCCGAACAGGTCGTCAGCGCGGCGGGCCTCATCCCCGTCCTGACCCCGGTCCGCTTCCGAATATGGGTCCGGTTCCGGCTCCTCCTCGGCGAGCAACTGGTCGAGCGTTTCGCCCTCCTGCTCCTCGGCCGCTGTTGTGCCGAAACCTTCGCCGGCCGACCACCGGTCCGGCGGGGCGATCCCCTGGTCCAGCGGGTCGTCGCCGGGGTCGCCATTGAGCGTGTCCGACGCATCAAGACCGGCCGGGTCGTACATCTCGTTTTCTGGCATGACGTGTGCTTACCCTCCCCGCTCCGGCGACGCCAGTTATCTACTCTGGCCAGACTACCGAAGCCGGGATGAGGCTCTCCGGCCGCGTACGAGCGCCACACGCGGGTAGCCCAAGCGCATGGACAACAATCGCCTCTGGCGGCGCCGCCAGCGGGAGAGGGCCCCCCAGGCGCTGCCCGAGGAAGTTGCCGAGCTGGTCGGGGAGGTGACCGAGGCCCCGACCGGGTCACGGCGCCGCAGGCTCAGGGCCGAGATCCCCGAGCTCGCGGGCCGCAGCGGGCGGGCAGGCTGGCGCGGGCTGCGGTCTGGCGGCCGCTGGCTGACGGCCGAGGTGCTGGCCATGGCGCCCCGCCTGCCCGTGCGCGACCAGCAGCGGCTCCGCGCCCAGTTTCCCGGGCTGGGGCCCGAGGAACTCGCCGACGCGCTGATTCTCCGCGCCGCCCGGGCCTCGGCGGTCGTCGGCGCGGGCGCCGGCGCGGCCATGGTGCTGCCGTTGCCCAGTGCGCCCGTCGAGGTCGCGGTCGAGACCCTGGCGCTGGTCGGCATCGAGATCAAGCTGGTGGCCGAGCTGCACGAGGTATACGGGATGCGCGCCGCTGGATCGGCCCCCGAGCGGATGCTGGGTTACGTCGCGGCGTGGGCCCACCGCCGCGGCGTGGCCCTCGCGCCTGCCGGGCTGGTCGTGGTGGCCGGCTCGCCGTTGCACCGGCTGGTGCGGCGCCGGCTCATTGCCCGGGCCACGCGCAGCGCCTCGTCGCTCGGGCCGCTGCTCACCGGGGCGATGGCCGGCGCCGCGCTGAACCGGCGCGAGACCCGCCGTCTCGGCAGCGACGTGCGCGAAGACCTGAGGCGGCGGTCGCCCTACAGCGCTCACTGGGCCCGCTGAGCGGGCGGTGACGCCGCCCCCCGCATCTGGAGGCGGAGACGGAGTGGGCGGACACTGGAAGCATGCGCTACCTGGCGACCGGCACCGCGACGAAGATCTCCAAGATCGGCCTGGGTACCTGGCAGTTCGGCGCCCGGGAGTGGGGCTACGGCGACTCGTACGCGGCCGCCGAGGCCGACGCGATCGTGCGCCGCGCGCTCGACCTCGGCGTCACCCTGTTCGACACCGCCGAGATCTACGGCTTCGGACGCAGCGAGCGGATCCTCGGCCGGGCGCTCGGCGATCGCCGGGAGTCGGCCTTCCTGGCCACGAAGATTCTCCCGCTCGTGCCGGTCCCGCCGGTGGTCGAGCAGCGCGCCGTGGCCAGCGCCAACCGGCTCGGTGTGACCAGGCTCGACCTGTACCAGGTGCACCAGCCGAACCCGCTGTTCCGCGACGGCACGATCATGCGCGGCATGCGCGCGCTGCAGCGCGTCGGCCTGGTGGGCGAGGTCGGGGTCAGCAACTACTCGCTCGACCGGTGGCGCGCCGCCGAAGCGGCACTGGGCCACCGGGTGCTGAGCAACCAGGTTTCCTACAGCCTCGTGGCCCGGTCGCCAGAGCGCGACCTGATCCCGTTCGCGGAGTCGAACGGCCTCGTGGTGATCGCCTACAGCCCGCTCGCGCAGGGCCTGCTTTCCGGTCGTTATGACCGGGCCAGCCGGCCACGGAACCGGGTCAGGACGGCCAACCCGCTGTTCCTCCCGGAGAACCTGGAGCGCGCTGAACCTCTGATAGCGGCACTGCGGGAGGTGGCCGAGGCGCACGCCGCCACCCCGGCGCAGATCGCGCTGGCCTGGGCCATCCACAGCCCGGCCGTGGCCGCGATCCCCGGCGCCTCAAGCGTCGCGCAGCTCGAGAGCAACGCCATCGCGGCCGAGATCGAGCTCACCCCGGACGAGTACCAGGCGCTGCGGGCCGCGGCTGAGCGGTTCCGGCCCATCACCGGCCCGGCCGTCTATCCCCGGCTGGCCCGCGCGCGTTTCCGCCGCTAGCCCGACGGGCGCCACGCCGTATCGAACATATGTTTGACAGTGGGCCGACCCTGGGGCAAGGTGGGCACGTGCCGGGCGCCCGGCGCCGGGAATGACCGGGAACCGAAATGCAGACACTACATGCAGGAGGCGTGCTCAGTGGGTCAGAAGACCGTCAAGTTCAGCGACCTCAGCGGCGAGATCATCATCCGGGACGATGCGCTGGCGCGCATCGTGGTGCACGAGCATCCCGAACTCGGCGACGGCCCAGTGGAGATCGAGGCCCTCACCGATGAGGCGCGGGCGATCGAGAAGGCGGCTCTGCGGGTGGCCGTTGTTGACCTTCATATATCCGGCGAAGAGATGCCGCTTCGGGTCGCCATGGATGCGGACTCGTTCGACAAGCTGGCCACGGACAAGCCGATGAGCGAGATCCTGATCACGGCCCGGCCAGCCAGGCGCAGTTCCAAGGCCACCACGGCCGGCCCGGCCCGCGGCGACCGCACCAACTACTCTGACCCGGCGCACGCGGGCAAGCCGCACAAGGGCCGGGTCACCGACGCGGAGAGGCAGCTCGTCCAGGAGCGCCTTGACGAGATCAACGCGCGGCTGGAGAGCGAGGGTATGCGGACGATCAGCCTGGCCGACCCGGAGCATGTCGAGCGATACGGCCTAGAGGAACTGGCCAGGTCACGCGGCGTCGAGCCAGAATAAGCCGGTCATTGATTTTCCTGAACGGGTAGCCCCGGCCGAGCCAATCGCGTCGGCATAGTCACATTTGGCGGTGGTTTGGCTAGCATTGGCTTTCGGCAATTCCAGAGCGACGGTCGCGTTTACCGCGATCGTTCAAGACGATGGTTCGCTGGAACTGAACGCGGCCGAGGATGCCGCCCGTGGTCACTCGCCGAACGGCTTGAGGACCTCGGCCGCGGCTTCCAGCACGCTGAGGTGGTTATCGACGGCGCCCAGGCCGGCCCCCATGGTGTTGAGCGACATATGGGTGGCGCCGGCATCGCGCCAGGCCGCCGCCTGTTCGGCCAGGTTCTCGGGGCTGCCCCGCCAGCTGACCCGGCCCTCCATGCCGATGCGGGCCGGGTCCCGGCCCGCCGCCACGGCCGCCTGCTCGACCACACTTCGTGCCTCGTCGAGCTTCGGGCCCGGGGCAACCTGCGGGAACCAGCCGTCGGCGAGCCGGCCGGCCCGGCGGTAGGCGCGATCCGACTGCGCCCCGAACCAGACCGGGATCGGCCGCTGCACCGGCAGCGGGGCGAGCCCGGCGCCGGTCACCCGGTCGTAACTGCCGTGAAAGGTGATGGACGGCTCGGTCCACAGCCTTCGCAGCAGGTCCACCTGTTCCTCCACGCGCCGGCCGCGGGTGGAGAAGTCCTGGCCGAGTGCCTCGTACTCGACCGCGTTCCAGCCCAGGCCGATCCCCAGCCGGAACCGGCCGCCGCTGAGCAGGTCCACCTCGGCGGCCTGCTTGGCCACCAGGGCGGTCTGCCGCTGGGGCAGGATGATGATGCCGGTGACCAGTTCCAGCGAGGTGAAGCCGGCCAGGTAGCCGAACAGCACCATCGGCTCGTGGAAGGTGGTGGTCACGTCATAGGGACCCTGCCAGCCGGTGTGAACCGCCGGATCCGCGCCCAGCACGTGGTCGTAAGCCAGGACATGCCGGTATCCGAGTTCCTCGACCCGGCTGGCGTAGGCGCGCACCGCCCCGGCGTCCGCGCCGATTTCGGTCTGCGGGAACACAACGCCAATGCGCATCGATTCTTCCTCCTGCTTCCTGACCGTGGAGCGCCTCCACGTTCACCCTTCCCCGTGCCGCCCCGTCCCCACCCGCTTCCGGCGAACGGGTCACGATAGCTGCGGCACTACCTCCGCCGCCAGGCGTTCCATTTGCTCGGCATCGTCGAACAGCGGATTGAGAAGTATCAGCTCGGCGCCCGAGTCCGCGACGTCCCGCAGCCCCCGCACGCACGCGTCCGGTGTTCCCCACACCGATACCGGCGTCAGGTCCCGGCGGCCGAAGAAGCCGTAGAGGCGGTCGAGTGCCGCGTGCATCCGCTCCCGGGCGCGCTGGGCGTCATCGTCCACCGCGATGTAGACGCGCTTGGCGATCGGGAATCCGGCCGGATCGCGGCCCTGATCGGCAAGTTCGTCGCGCACGATCTGCACCTGCTTGGCGAACTGCTCCGTCGTTTGCGACCCGGCACCGAAGAAGCCGTCGCCGTGCCGGACGGCCCGCCCCAGGGCGGCCGGGTGGCTGCCGCCGAACCAGATCCGCGGGCCGGGTTTCTGGAACGGCTTGGGTTCCATGGCGGCACCATGGAGCTGAAAGAAGCGGCCGTTGAAATCGATCTGGGGCTCGGTCCACAGCGCCTTCATCAGGCGCAGTCCCTCGTTGAACCGGGCGACGAAGCTCTCCGGATCGACCCCGAAGGCGGAGAACATCCGGCCCTTGCCTCCGGTGCCGATTCCCACCTCCAGCCGTCCCCGGCTGAGCTGATCCAGCGTGCTCAGGCTCTTGGCCAGGTGCACCGGGCTGTGCAGTGAGGTGATGAACACGGCGCAGCCGAGCCGTATCCGCTCGGTGCATGCGGCCGCGTAGGTCAGGGTCTCCACCGGGCCGAGATGCGGGATCCGGCCCAGAACCTGCTCTTGCGTCCACGCGCTGGCGAAGCCGATCTCCTCGGCGCGGGCCAGGTAGCCGCGCATCGCGCCTGGGTCGAACGCGCCGTCGTCGATGTTCTGCGGAATCGAAATGGCGAATCGCACTCACCGAGCCTAGCCCCGGCCAGACCTGGCCAGCGAAACGCCACGTTACGGTCCCGGCCTGAGTCACGCTCAGTCGTGATCCTGGTGGCCCGCCAGCAGCGCGTCGGCCTGCTTCTGGCACTGGACCAGGCCGAGCGCGCCCGCCCACCGGCTGACCTCCCGGGCGATGGCCATCCCGGCCGGGGCTCGGCCCTCGGCCACCGCGAGCTGGGCCAGCAGCAGTTGCTGGGCCAGCACGCCGGCCATGTTCCCGATGCGCGCCCACAGTTCGGCTGAACGCTCCCAGCGGGCACGTGCCCGTTCTAGATCACCTGCCTCTTCGTCGTGATCGCCGAGGTGCCGTAGCGCCTCCCCGGCGAGGTAGTCATCTTCCGCCTGGCCGGCGGCCTCGAGCGCCCGGGTGAACCAGGCCGGGGCGCCGTCCCGGTCGCCGATCAGGTTGTCGGCGATCAGCCCGCGGTAGAAGGCGGCCCAGCCCGCGCTGGCCAGGTCCGGGGCCGAGCGGATGAGCGCCTCGGCCCGGTGGGCGAGCGCCGCGAGGCGGGCCGGGTCGTGGCCGTCCGGTCCGAAGCGGGCCTGTCCGTCCGGCCTGATCAGCTCGGTCCCGTATTCGTGCTGCAGCTCGAGCAGGTCCAGGCCCCACCGGCGGTCCGGGTCGGCGATGGCTTCCGCGGCGGCGATCGCAGCCGGCGCCCACCGCGGGCCGGCCGTCCGGAAGTCATGGTGGACGGCGGTGGCGGCTCCAGCCAGCGCGAGCCGCCGGGCCGCCACGTCATCGAGGCCGGTGGCGGGGACGGATGCCAGCAGCCGCCCGGCGGTGTCCCACCTCGCGGCCCAGCTGAGAGCGGTGGTGGCGGCGATGATCTCGTCCACCGCGACCGGCACGCGGGCGGTCAGGCCGACGGTCACCGGCTGTTCGTTGTCGATCTTCTGCTCGGTCATGAGCCGCACATTACTTCGCCGGAGAAATTTCGTCTATCGAAGCATTTTTGGCTAGGCTGGCGCGGTGGGAGACCTGATCGACGAGCACATATCGCTGTGGTCCCGCGAGCTGCCCGGGATGGATCCGCGGGTCGAAGGCATCGTGACCCGCATGCAGTGGCTGGACCGTCACCTCCGCGGCCGGCTGGAAGGAGCGCTGGCCGGCCAGGCACTCAAGATGTGGGAGTTCAAGACGCTGCACATCCTGCGCCGGGGCGGCGCGCCTTATCAGGCGACCGCCACCGAACTGGCCGCAGCGCTCGGCCTTTCTCCGGCCGCGATGACCAAACGCCTGGACAACCTGGCCCAGGACGGGTACCTGCGCCGCCGCCACGACGACGCCGACCGCCGCCGGGTTCTGATTACGCTCACCGAAGCGGGCCTGCGGGCCTGGGAGGCAGCGATCAGCCTGCAAGACCGGGTGGAGCAGCAACTCGTCGACGCGCTCCACCCGGACGAGCAGGATCAGCTAGTCTCGCTCCTCCGCAAACTCGTGCTGGCCGCTAGCTGTTAATCGCGCGGAGGATCAGGCCAGCGACGTTGAGATGGCCTGGGCTGGCTTCCGGGCCGGGCGCACAGCTCGTCAAGCCGCTCCAGCGTCTTGGCCATGCTCTCGATCCAGACCTTGCCGTTGTCCATCCCGGCGCGCTCCTCTTCCGGCGCTCGCGAGCAGTCGTAGATCTCGGTCACGACGGTCGCATCCGGGCCATCGGGGGTCAGCTGGTAGCTCCACCGCTGCCCCCAGCGGGCTGGGTCCGAGCTGTCCGAGGCGGTGGCCGGATGCCCACGCCCGGCTTCGGGCTCCCATGCGATCCGCCGGTCTTGCTCGTACTCGACGACGTGATTGTTCATCTCGTAGTCGCCCAGATGGGCAAAGTACATCTTCATCACAAAGACGTCCCCTATGCCGGAGATCATCGTGGTGGAGACGGCCCCTCGCAGGCTCCCGGAGCCGTCGAGGTCCGGATGGCGCGCTGGATTGGCAAGGACCTGGAAGATGTCGTGCGCTGGCGCGCAGATCCGCCGCGATACGGCAACTGGCTGGTTCTCATCGTCGGTCATGAGATCCGGATCCTTCCCTTGGGCAGCCGCCGTCCTGGCGCCCGCACCGATGCCTGACGACAGCTCAGACGCACCGTCATCCAGGAATTCATCGCCCAGGGCCTGGCCAGCCGGCCCGCCCGTGGCCGCGGCCGCTGGCGATAATCGACCGGGTGAGCACTATCGAACGTCCTATGCCGCCCCTGAACGTCGACGAGCGCACCACGCTCGAAAGCTGGCTTGACTTTCACCGCACCACGCTGGCCAGGAAGTGCGAGGGCCTGGACGATGAACAGGCGGCCGTCGCGTCCGTGCCGCCGTCCAGCGTCACGCTGACCGGTCTTGTCCAGCACATGGCGGAGGTGGAGCGGAACTGGTTCCGCCGGGTGCTCGCCGGCGAACAGGCCCCGCCGATCTACGACCCGCAGGCCGATCCGCGTGGTCCCGACGGCGGCTTCGAGCTGACTGAGGGCGCCACCCTGCGCGACGCCCTGGCCACCTGGCGCGCGGAAATCGCCCGCGCCCGCGAGCACTGCGCCGGCCGTGCCCTGACGGACACCGGCCGCTTCATGGAGCAGGACGTCAATCTCCGCTGGATCTACGTCCACTTGATCGAGGAGTACGCGCGCCACAACGGCCACGCGGACCTGCTCCGGGAACGCATCGACGGCGCCACCGGCGTATAGCGCCAGATCAGGAAGCGTTCCCGGGCGGTCGGCAGATTGCGGTCGGTAAGCCCGCAGATTACGGTCTGAGCTGTCAAGGGAGGCATGTGGTGAATCAGGCCGGTGGCGAGCTGCTGTCTGCGACCGAAGTCCGGGAAGTCGAGCGGACTGGCCGCTGCGATTTATCAGAGCGTGGGCTGACGGCGCTGCCACCGGAGATCGGCCGGCTCACGAGCCCTCAGACGCTGGTGCTTAACGGCAACCAGCTGACCGCGCTGCCACCCGAGATCGGCCAGCTCACCAGCCTCGAGCAGCTGTGGGTCAACGGCAATCGGCTGACGGCGCTGCCACCCGAGATCGGCCAGCTCACCAGCCTCCGGCAGTTGTGGCTCGACGGCAATCGCCTGACGGCGCTGCCGCCGGAGATCGGCGCGCTCAGCAGCCTCGAGATTCTGGGACTTGACCGCAATCAGCTGGCCGCGCTGCCCGCCGAGACCACCCAGCTCACTAGCCTCCAGGCGCTGGGCCTCAACCGCAATCGGCTGACCGCGCTGCCACTGGAGATCACCCGGCTGACCAGCCTGCTGGCGCTGTGGCTCAACGGCAATCAACTCAGCGAGCTGCCGCCGGAGATCGGCGCGCTCACCAGCCTCCAGATTCTGGGGCTGGGCGGCAATCGGCTTACCGCGCTGCCCGCGGAGATCGGCCAGCTGGCCAGCCTCCAGGTGCTCGGGCTCGTGCGCAATCGGCTGACCGCCCTGCCGCCGGAGATCGGCCAGCTCACCAGCCTCGAGGGGCTGGGGGTCGACGGCAATCGGCTGACCGCGCTGCCGCGCCAGCTGGCCGATCTCCTTAGCGGTGGGCTGGAGCTTGGCTTGGCTGGCAACCCGCTGGGGCCAATCCTCGAGCTGTCCGAACGAGGTGCCTCGGTCCTCACCGCGTATCTTCGCAGCCTGGAAGATGCCATCCCGCAGTATGAGGCGAAGGTGCTGCTCGTCGGCGAGGCGAATGCCGGCAAGACCGCACTGATCGCCGCGCTCCGCGACGAACCGTTCGCTGAGAGGCGGCCCGCTACTCACGGCATTGAGATCTCGCCCCTGGCTTTGCCCCACCCGGATTCCGGTTTTGACCTGGCCGTCCGCGCGTGGGACTTCGGCGGCCAGGAGGTTTGCCGGATCACCCACCAGTTGTTTTTCACGAAGCATGCCGTCTACCTGGTGGTATGGAAGCCTGGCCAAGGCCAGGAGCGCAGCGAGGCTGAGGGCTGGCTGCGCCCGATCCGGCTGCGGGTGAGCGGGGACGCCCGTGCGCTGGTGGTGGGCACGCACTGCTCCGGCGAGCAGCACCCGGACCCGGACTACCCCCACCTGAGGCAGACATTTGCCGGGTTGCTGGCCGGGCAGTTCGAGGCTGACAGCAAAACCGGCCGCGGCATCCCGGAGCTACGCCAGGCCATCGCCGCAGACGCGGCGGCGCTGCCTCAGATGGGCCAGTTGCTGAGCCCGCGGTGGATCGCAGCCCGTGATGAGGTCCTCGGCCTGGCCGAAGCCGAACCCATTATTTCCCTTGAACGGTTCGCCGCCATCTGCTGCCGTCACGGCGTCGAAAGTGACCAGGCCACAGCGTTGGCGGAGTTGCTTCATATCCTCGGCCGGGTCATCTACTTCGGTGACGACCAGGGACTGCGGGATTTGGTGGTCATCAATCCCGGGTGGCTGACTAAGGCGATCAGCTACTTGCTGGCCGACGAAACCACCCGGAAGGCGGACGGGGTCCTCGACCACGCCCGTCTCAGGGAAATCTGGCAGCGCCCGGAAGATGGCCCGGCCTATCCAGCGCGCTACCACCCGTACTTGCTGCGCCTGATGGAGAAGTTCGACGTCTCCTGCCGGCTCGGCGGCGACCAGTACCGCAGCCTGGTCGCCCAGCTGGTGCCCCAGGACCGCCCGGTCCTGCCCTGGGACTTCCAGACACCGGTGCCGGAGGGGACCCGCCGGCTGACGATGATCTGCCAGCTCTGCGAGCCGGCGCCCGGACTCATGCCCTGGCTGACCGTCCGCCACCACCGGGCCTCGACCGGCAGGCACTGGCGTGACGGCGTGTTTCTGCGCCACCCGATTGCCGCCTACGAATCGGAGGCGCTCACAGAACTGCGAACGCCGACCGAGCTGGCGGTCGACGTCCGCGCTCCCTCTCCGGACTACTTCTTCCACGTGCTGCGCGACAGCATCGAAGACCTGATGACCCGGCGCTGGCCGGGCCTCAGCTACACGCTGCACATCCCCTGCCCGGCCCTGGCCGCTGACGGATCGCCGTGCGCCGACCCGATTCCCGTGGACGCCCTGCTGGCCCGCCGCCAGGAAGGCGGCACTCATTACCGGTGCCCGCGCTGCGGGACCAGCCATGACCTTTCCACGCTGCTGGCCGGGTTTTCCCAGCCCGTCCTGTCGCTGCAGCCCGAGCTGGACCGGCTGCACGCCGAGGTCGCCGACGTCCGCAGCGGGGTAAACGTGCTGAAGGCCGATGCCGCCGGCACCGCCGACACCATCCGGCGGATCCTGCGCGCCGTCACGACCGAGATCACCGACTGCCCGCGGCTGTTCACCCTGGCCTCCGCCGACCCGTCCGGGTTCGGGGAACTGGCGCTGGACCAGCGGCCCTGCCGCCTCACCCTGTGGTGCGAGCATCCCGGCCACTGGCACCCCTGGCCCGATGCCAGCTACGCCATCGACCAGCCCCGTGAGGGGCTCCTCCGCATCGCCCCGTACGCAACTCTCGTCTTCGGGGCGCTGCAGCTAGTGGCGCCGCTCGCCGCGGCAGTCGCAGGCGTGATCTTGACCCCCGGCGAACTTCAGCAGGTCCAGGACCAGGTGCAGCTGATGACCGCCCTGACTGCGGAACTCCCGGCCCAGGAAACCGGCAACCAGCCAGAACTGGCGACACCCGGGTCAGGGCACCAGATCACCCTGGCCCAAGCCCACGCATGGCGCTCGGTCCGGACCCTGATCCTTGAGCATGACCCTGGGCGCGCATTCGCCGGTCTGCGTCCCGTTCAGGAATCATCTGGTGAGCTCCTGTGGGTGTGCCCCAGACATTGCCTGCAGTACGACCCCGGCCTGCCTGGCATTCCTGCTGGCTGAGGGCTATCCGTGCGCCCGGCCGGGGCCGGGAGGCCCGGGCCGCGCACGGGACCGGATGCGCGCGATGGCGTGCGCCGGATCCGCGCAGACCGCGACGCGGGCGAGATCCTGCTCGTCGATGATGAGGTGCGCGGCCAGTGATTCCATGACCGGCGGCCAGCCAGCGCCCAGGAGAATGAGGTCGATCAGGACCGGCTCGGTCTGCAGCGCAGCCCAGACGACGGCAGCCTCGGAGAGGGTTCCGATGCCACCGTCGAGCGCGATGACGGCGTCGGCGGCCAGCAGATGGGCCAGTCGCTGGGGATAGGTGTCCGACCATCGCAGTTCGTGGTTCCACCGATTGGGCGTCAGGTGCTCCCAGCCACGCATCGGGAGGCCGACGACGGTACCGCCGGCCGAAGCTGCGGCCTGTGAGGCTACTTCCATCAGGCCGCTGTACCCGCCGGTGACGAGGGTCCAGCCTTCGGCGGCGATGCCAGCGCCGATCTGCGCAGCGAGCTGGCAGCGGGGGTCGGGTGGTGAC
>Ga0335072_10002462_pt1 | contig 28740 bp, 28 predicted proteins | sample Lox_Sample_21_FD_206725 | JGI IMG/M metagenome (GOLD analysis project Ga0335072, IMG submission 206725) | Soil microbial communities from Loxahatchee National Wildlife Refuge, Florida, United States - Lox_Sample_2.1 | ecosystem: Environmental > Terrestrial > Soil > Wetlands | place: USA... | reverse complement strand
AGGCCATCCACAAAGCATTCGGCAGCTTCAAAGATTTTCAAACCAAGTTCAACGATGCCGGCGCCAAGCAGTTCGGCAGCGGGTGGGTTTGGCTGGCGGGAAAGCAGAATGGCGATGTCCAGATCGTCACCACGCCGAATCAGGACAATCCGGTCTCGCAGGGACTGTATCCGATTTTCGGCAATGACGTTTGGGAGCACGCCTACTATTTAAAATACAACAACCGTCGGCCGGAGTATTTGGCCGCATGGTGGAATGTCGTTAACTGGGACGAGATCAACAAGCGCTTCGCGGCATTCAAGTCGGGTAAAGAAGCGCACGAACCGGCATTGGCGCACCGGTAAGGTTTCAGAGCGCTTTATCAACCGAAGAATCAAAAAGGCCCTCGCTTTTGAGGGCCTTCTTTCTTTAGTTCTCGGCTAAAGCATGCCGCAGGCGGATGCCATTCTGAATCTGCTGTGCAAGCACTGGGGACATTCTGGAGTTGTATACGGAAAAGACCGGATGTGCGAAATCGGCGTAGCCCAACGATGAGGAGCGCGGAGTTTTGATCATCGTTGCTGCCGTGTAGCGATCATTCACCGCGGTTATCGACGCAGGCCTTGTTTTCCTCAACTGCACAAAAAATATTGAATTGACCAGAACGAATTTCGCTCGTACATTCTGACTCACTCTTTAAGAAAGACGCTCGACGTTGCCCCCCGATCGCGCGAGCGTCTGCAAGATCCAGGCAAAGGGGCGAAGAGAGGCATTCGGGTCGCGCGCCATGAAATCAATGGAATGGAAGACATACCGCACGCGTTTTCTGGTCAAAGCCAAGCAACTCAACTCCAATTTCAGTTTTGTCGACGCTCTAGGGCGGCAGCATTCGGGCCGCAGGGGAGATTATCTGGTGGAATCGTCCGACGGAGTGATCAGCATCACTCCGCGGCGCATCTTCGAGGACATCTACGTTCCGATTATGGCCGATGAAGCTTTGCCCCATGCGATCGTCGAACAGGTGAGCCGTCCACCGCGAAAGATTGCGCAACCGTATCGCGCTCCGCGTGCGGGAGAAACAAGCTTGGCTCTGATGTCGTAGCAGGGTGCGGGAAGCTCTTTTCTGGTATGCGAGTTCCCTCAGTTGAAGCCACTATTGATGTAGCCCAGGCTTGTCGGGCGGCTCCCGAAGCTTGCCCTTTCAAAAAAGTGGTTTATCTGCGGTTTTTCGCCGCATGCTGGCGAAATGAGCTTCGGACCTTCGATTTTTCGGCGCGATACGACAAAACCGATCTTCTGGCCGGGAAATCCTCAGGATTGGGGTCACCCGGGGATTGGCAGATCGCGGTCCATCGGGTAGACTATGCCTTCCTTACTCGAGGTAAGCTCCCCATGACTAATAATGTTATCCCGCCGCAGGACTTTGAGAAAAAATGCAAGCAGGCCGAACGAGAACACGAAGCGAGAAAACTGGAGATGCTTCTCGAAAGAGTCAAGAAGCAGATTGAACGTCGTAGTGATCCCACTCAGAAGAAAGTAGATGTGCCGAAGTCCCCCTTGCTGGCCGTGAGCAATGGCATTTCTCGTTTGCGTTCGCGATCTGTCATATTCGAGCGATAATGCAGTCGAGATACTCAAGAGTTCCGCCCCCCAAAGTTTGCCAGTTTTCCAAAGAGCGTTTTGATCTAGAATGAGCCAGCTTTTCACGCGCGCGCCACGCGTGATGCCTTCCCCCAGGAGGTAGTAGATGTACCAGCCGTATCCCAGCTTCGGGGGCGACGTTCGTTTACCCCGCGATGTAGAATCCCAAATCCGCGAAACATCCCAAGATTTCGCCATGGCCTTTAATACCGGAAACTTCGATCAGGCTGCGGCATTGTTCGCCAAGGATGGTTTGCTTATTGCGCCGCGTCACGAGACGGCCCACGGGCAAAAACAGGTAGAGAGGTTGCTCCGCCAGCTCGGCGACGCCGGATATGGTGATCTCCGCCTGGAAACGACACGCATAGAACATTCGGGCGACATGGCCATGGAAGTCGGGCGCTTTAGCGTTAGCATGCGGCGGCAGGACGGCACCACTTTGCCCGAACGGGGAAGTTATGTGAAAGTTTGGCGCCGGTTAGGCGCCTGGCTCATTATTGGAGAATGCTGGACGCGCACGGCAAATGATGCGGGTGAGCGGGCTGCGTAGCACGGCCAAACTGCGGTGAACGGATGCTCTGACGCAGAGACATGGAACGAAACTACGATTCGCAACCGTAGAAGAAGGCGAACGAGGTCGGGCCTCGGCCGCGCGCGACGACTGACCCGGGACAGTATTGCCCGAACTGCTCAGCCAAGTTGCGCGAGAGCCGCTGCAAATTGAAGTGTCCGCAATGCGGGTTTTATCTGAGCTGTTCGGATTTTTATTAGGATCGGTCGTCAGTCGATAATCGTAGGTCCGGGGGTTGTTCAACTCGACTGCGCTCCCCGACCTCCGCAAGCCTTCGCGAAACTTCGTGTTCCTCCCGTATCCGTTGGTGGTTACTGAATTCCGGACGCTGACGGGATCCCCGCCCTGACACATCCACGTACTTCCGTCTACAATAATCAGGCGTTTCTCGAAATCATACGCAAGGAGAGAATCATGCAACGCAAGGCAAGTGCGGTTTGGAAAGGTGGGCTTAAAGACGGGAAAGGCACACTTTCCGCGCCCGGCGGAGTACTCAACAACACGCAATACTCGTTCTCGACACGATTCGAGAATGCGCCGGGAACGAATCCTGAGGAACTCATTGCCGCGGCACACGCCGGCTGTTTTTCCATGGCATTATCGGCACAATTGGGGGGGGCCAACCTCACGCCGGCAAGCATTTCCACCACCGTCACACTTTCTCTCGACAAGCTTGACTCCGGATGGACGATCACTGCGAGCCACATCGATGTGGTCGGAAAAGTTCCCGGCGCCGATGCGGCGACTTTCCAGAAGTATGCCGAGGCCGCCGAAAAGGGATGCCCGGTATCCAAGGTCTTGAACGCCAAGATCACGATGAATGCGAAGCTGGAGCAGTAGGGGAGTTTCCCATGTCTCGCAAACGCGGCGAGACATGGGAAACCCCGCTTCTGTTTTTCCACGAAGAATTTTTCAGTGAGCCACTCCCTGCACTCCACTGGGCGGCGCGGGAGCCGGAGGCTTCACGAATTTGTTGTCATCCACCGGAATATTCTGCTGAATTTCGCTGACCTGAATGGTGAACCGACCCTCAGGCCGAGATAAGGTCCACTGCAGCGGGACCTCCACGCCGTCGCTTTCTTTATAGTCGGAGTAATCGATCTGCGTGGGGAGAAGGCCGACTGCTGTGTCGGCGAAACGCACCATCCGGAGCAGCAAACCGGACTGCTGGTCAAAGTACAACAACATCGCTGGCTTGCCTTCGCGCTGTCCGACTACGACATACACGGGATGATCGTCAATTTTCTCCGTGCTGCGAACTTCCGCATGGTTGAACATCTCCTTCAAATGCGCCGGCAGATGCAGATCGGCATCGAAGGCGGCCGCTTCCAGATCGGCGCCGTGGATCTCGCGCGGCGGGCGGCCGGTCATCGAGAGCCAGCCTTCACGGCCGTTAAAGGCCGTGACGCTGTCGCCCTGAGGCAGGTGTGTGTAGGAAATCCGCTGATCCGGCGCTTTGCAATAAATGTCGATGGGAAATGATTTGCCGCTGAAGTCGATGGTGCCCTTCATCACGCGGGTAGTGATCTTATCGATCGCGGATGCTCCTCCAGAGGCCTGAAGGTACTTGTCGAGGATTTGATCGGCCGTGGGCACATTGCTCGGCGGCGGCTCGGGCGGTGCCATGCTCGGACCGGCAAGGCTGTTGATGGAGGCCACCGTCTCACCCGGTTCTCCCATCACGGCGGGAATCGCCAATGGGTGAGCGCTTCCGCGATGGCAGGAATAGCAAGTCACCTGGCGATGGCGATCGAAATTGTCGGCGTTGATCGCAACCATCATTTCGACCATCTTGCGCGCGATTTGCTTGGGCTTCTTATCGTCTTTGTCGAAGGCTCCCTGAACGTGGCAGAAATCACACTCTACGCCGAGCGAAGCAGCGACGAACTGCATCGTCGGGATCAACTGGTCCGCAGGAATCCCCTTAAATACCTGAATGTTTTTGAATACCTGTTCCGCAGTTTTTGGCGCTGCCTGTGATTGTTGCGCATTCGCCTTCGGCATGGCCGGATTTGGTCGCGCTTGCAACGTCATTATCACTGCAGAAAATAGAAAAACCGCGGTGACCACGATAGGTGCGACTCGGTTCATATACGAGAGGCCTCGATGAGAATTTTAGAAGTGTAACAGGTCTTGGTTTGTACGCGAGTCGCCGGTACGGCGCAAATTCATCAGCCACGGGGCGCACGAAGGTACGAAGGAAACCAGGTTCTGATCCTTCGTGTCGTTTTGGGTTTACGATCCACTCAGCACGGCTATGCGGCTGGCACGCGGGCCAAGCCCAGCAGGCTCCAAGCCGCGTAAGCCAGCAAGATTCCCACGGTCACGGCGCTCACCAGCAGACGATAGTTCGTCTCCAGGAGATCGGCCAGAATTCCGGCGACGAAGATGAATAGGAAGGGCATGGCACTGAGAAGGAATCCGGCGCCGCCGAGATCTGGATGAGCAATCGCAAAGGCGAGGAACAAAAGAGCGATTAACAGCGGCGCAGTGTTTCCGAAATAGCGTGCGCGAGGCCAGACTGCGTACGCGGCGACTGCCGCGGGCAGGGCCAACATCATCGCCGGGCAAGCTCGCACAATCTGCAGTGCGACTTGCTCGTAGACTCCGAGAACCAGGAATCCGCGCCAGGTTACGCCCCAGAATTCCGCGTGCCGCAGACTGCCCATGAATGCGTGTGGATGGAAAAAATAAAAGCCAAACAGCAACAGGCATGCGAGGCCACATGCGGACGCCCATATCACGAATGCGGCTTTGCGGCGTACGGGAGCGACATAGAACATCAAGGCAAGCGCGACCGGGATCAGGGCGATCATAGAAAACTGCGATCCAATGGCGATGGCGAGAGCCACACCGAGCAGCACGATGCGGCGCCAGTTCCAGAGGACCACTTCGCGCGGAGCGTAGAGCGTGTGCGCGACTGCGATCGATGTGAAGATTGTCCCAAACGCACCCCACGCGGCAAGGATCTCGGGTTCGGTATGCCAGACTGCACTGGCCTGCAGGAGCGAAGGCGAAAAGCAATAGAAAGTCAGAGCGATGAAGCCGCCGGAATTGCCGCAAAGTCGCCGCGACACATACCACAAGGATGCGCCGAGAAATACTCCGAAAGCGAGAAAGGGCAAGCGCGGCAGCCATTGCCATTGGGCCGATGATGCCCGATCCAAGTCGCGCGGCCAGGCCAGCAGCGGCGCCGCCGAGACCAGATAGAGCAAAGGCGAGTGGTCGCGGTCAAAACCATCAGCCTCGGAGAATATGTCGCCGGCGGCCGGCTCCAAAAACGGTGCGCCTGCGATCCCGTGTCCGTGCCACTGCCGCCAACCTTCGCTGATGCGCACCGCTTCTTCGTCCTGCGGACCCTCCGCCGTCCGAAGCTGCGCGTGCACGAGCCACGCGGCTTGCGCCAGAAATGCCAGCAGCAGAAGTGCGGCGAGAAGTTGGGAGCGTCCGAGACGGTCGCGCGTGAAATATGGGCGCATAGAGCCGAGCCGAGTGTTTTACCATGTCGGAGAGATTTGCGCACGGGGCAGCATGAATGATGGTCCAATGACCGGAGGGAATTCTCCGGAACGGGTCGCGGAGTCGCCAACGTCGTTGCCAACTCCCTCGCCGGAATTTGCGGTTGCATCGCAGCCGTCCTACGCACGAGTTCTGTTCTTTGGTCCTCAAGGACTGCGCCCGGGCTGGGGATTCGTGTTCTATGTTGCGGCATTTTTCGTGCTGCAGAGACTGACGGACGCCGGGGTGACTGCCTGGGTGCATTTTTCTCTGCGCATGAGCCCGCGAATAAGTGACGCCCTGTTCGAATTCTCAGGACTTGTCGCTGCAGCCGTTCCCGCGGTTACTCTCGCGAGAGTTGAAAAGCGGCCGTGGGCCGCATATGGGCTTCCTCTGCCTCGAGCGCTGGGAAGGTTGTTCTGGCAGGGAGTTGTGTGGGGATTTTTCGGCATTTCGATGTTGATCTTTTTGCTCTACGGCTTGCACGATTTCAGCTTCGGGAGAATTGTGCTGCACGGAGCGAGAATTGCGAAATTCGGCGTGTACTGGTCGCTGATGTTCCTGGTGGTCGGGTTGTTTGAAGAATTTCTGTTTCGCGGCTACACACAATTCACCCTGGCGCGCGGCATCGGATTCTGGCCCGCGGCCCTTGCTCTTTCGGCCGTGTTCGGGCTGGTTCATCTCGGAAACGAAGGCGAACACTGGACGGGCGCGCTGGCAGCGGCGTGCATCGCCGTCTTTTTCTGCCTGACGCTGCGACGTACCGGCAGTTTGTGGTTCGCCGTGGGATTCCATGCCGCATGGGATTGGGGTGAATCCTTTTTCTATTCCGTTCCTGATAGCGGATTGCCAGCTCCGGGACATTTGCTGAGCTCCTCGCTGCATGGATCGGTCTGGCTGACGGGCGGATCGGTGGGTCCGGAGGGCAGCATTTTGTGTTTTCTCGTGATCGTGTTTGCAGGGATCGCGTTCGAGCGCGCTTACCCGAAGGCCGTGGTGCGATGAAACGGGCTATGGTGCAAGTGATCGTGAAACGCCTACGCCGAGGGTTCACATCGACTCGTATCAATCATCGCTCCCTTCAGTCTCAAAACGAATACCGCCGTGGAATACATAACGAAGCATTCCAGCGCGAAAGGCAGGAACCCGAGATAACCGACGAATGGCATCTCGAAAATCTTGTGGTGCTGCAGGATCGGAAAAATGTAACGCCACTTCGCGCCAGCCCAGAAATTCCAGAACTCCCATAACCAGCCGCAGACCCATCCGGAAATGAGCAGCGAATAGAAACGGCTTCGACGGCCCCGGGCCAAGTCTTCCAACAGAGAGGGCGCGCCGACTCGTTCGTTGATCGGATCGATGAGAAACACGAATCCAATCCAAACCAACCCGAACAAATAGGCACCGATGTGCACGGGTAAAGCGATAGGAAGAATGAGGCAAAGCGCTCCGAAAGCAGCCATCAGTTTCTTGCCTATGGCGGAAAATGCCACTGGGCGGCCCGGTTTGAACCAGCCAAAGCTTTCGACCAGATCTTCGGTTTCCAAGATCCCGGGTGTGATTGTGGCGAAAGACCAACCGTAACCGAGCAGAGCACCGGCCCAATTGACGGGAACCCCAACGTACGTCCAGTTCTCGAGGCGCAAATTGTAGGCCTCGAAAATGAGCCACAGCGGGACGGAGAGCAGTGCGGTCAGGAGGAACATTCCCGGCGCATCGCGGAGGCGCGAGTGGCCGCGGATTGCGAAGACCACTCCATCGACGATCATCAGGTAGGCGGACCAGGCGATGGGGGTGAAATAGATGTTCACGGGCCAGACGTGGTGGAACATCAGCCATTCCGCCGCAGCGAGAAGGGCAATGCCGAGCCAACTATAAAAGGACAAACGCCGCGGGTGCGTCCGCAGAAAACAGATGACGAGCACCAACACGGTGCCGATCGTGATGAAAAGGCCAATTCGCGTCACATTCTCAAGTTATCTGTTCGGGGGAGCAAAAAACAACAACGGCGCGGCCTGGGTGCCTTCTTTCACCTCGGAACCCAATGGTGTTTGCCTTGCGCGTCGACGAGTAGAGGCATCGACGCCTCGGCTTTGGCCAAGTGGAGTTTCAGGATGTCTGCCCGGCGTGTTAGCCTATCGGTCCAGGGTGGACGGCAGGTGAAGCCGATTGTCCTAACCCTTCGATGGCACTGGAACAAAAACCGGGGAGCCGTTCGGTATCTTCTTGCGGCACAAGCAGTTCTGGTCGTGCAGAGGATCTCGAAAGCGCGCAACTTTCAACTTCGGACGGGGTTGAATTGGGGGTGGGCACAGTTGCGCTCGATTCCGGCATGCTGATGGCCGCAACCGCCACGCCGCCTGTTGGGGGCGTGGCGACCGGGGACGCCGATTGCGACGCGCAGATGATGTTGCGCGTGAAAGCCGGCGATCAGTCGGCCTTCGATTACCTGGTTGGCAAGTATCGGCGCCCGATGGTGAGTTTCATGTACCGCATGGTTCGTAATGCGGCTGTGGCCGAGGATCTGGCGCAGGAAGTTTTCTTGCGTGTCTACCGCTCGCGCAGCAGCTATGAGGCGAGCGCGAAGTTAACCACGTGGCTTTACCGGATCGCGACGAACCTGGCCGTGAATCATGCCCGTGATACTCGCCACGAACGGGCGGAAGTGACCGTCAGCCTGGATGAACCGGATGAGGAATCCGGTACCAAGCTCGAACTGCCGGATGGCAATCTGACCGCTGAGCAGGCGATGGTTCGGCGGGAGCGGCTGCTCGCCATTCGCCGCAAGGTGGAAGCTCTTCCGGAACAGCAGCGGCTGGCGGTGATTATGCATAAGTACCAGCAGATGGATTACAAGCAGATTGCCGAAGTGCTGAAGAAGAGCGAGTCGGCGACCAAGTCGCTGCTCTTCCGGGCGTATGAGACATTGCGGGAACAGTTAAAAGAATTTTTATGAGAAAGTTTTTGGTGAAGCACAGGGCGGGAATCGAGGAACAAGAGGTCATGACTTGCGACGAAGTTCGCGATCGGATGCCCGATCTGGCAGCAGGGGCTGCCAAGCTCGGGGCAGACGAAACTCAACATATGGAAGCCTGCACGGCCTGCGCCGAGCAGTTCAAGGCCATGCGTGCAACCATGGCATTGCTGGATGAGTGGCAGACGCCGGAGCCATCGCCGTACTTCGAGGTGCGGCTGCAGGCCCGGCTACGTGAAGAAATGGCCAGACCGCAAGCCGGCTGGCGCTATTGGTTCCGCCGTCCAGTGCTTGCCGCCGCGCTCACAGTAATCATAGGGATCGGCGTCGGCCTTTTCGTGACGAGTGATAGCCACGTTCTTAAGCGTGGCCACCAGGAGGCCGCACTCACCGAGAGCGCAGAGCCTGGCACGGCGGTCAGCGATTTGCAATCGCTGGATAAAAATCACGATTTGTATTCCGATTTTGAGTTGCTCGACGACCTCGAAGTGCAGCAGAATGTGACGGCCAATCCTTAGGCCGGCTGCATTCAAAGGGCGATCTCGACCGAGTGCATGGAGAGGTGGGAAGGTGAGGCGGGCAAGGGAAATCGCAGGTTGGCTCGCGGCCAGCGTGTTAGCGGTCGCATCGCCCGGTCTTTGTCTCGCGCAAAGGGCAACTCCCCACCCGCCCCAGAACCATCCTGCGCCGATATATCGTCCAGAACCGAATCGCCAGTCACAGATGCGCCAGCAGCCGAGAGGCCATGCCGGAGACTGGCTGCGGCGCTACAAAGATCTGCCTCCCGCTGAGCAGGAACGCGCGCTTGAGAACGATCCTGCATTTCGGCGGTTGTCTCCTGAGCAGCAGCAGCGGCTTCGCCAACGTTTACAGCATTTCTCCAGTCTGCCGCCGCAGCAGCAACTGCGCATGCTCAACCGCATGGAAACCTGGGAGCACCTGACTCCCGAGCAGAAACAGCAGGCGCTGCAGACCTTCCGTCAGATGCGCGAGCTTCCACCCGATCGCCAGCGCATGGTGCGAACCGCGGTGCGCGATCTAGCGGCCATGCCTCCGGATCAGCGCGAGCGCGTGATCGATTCTGATCGCTTCAAAGGAATGTTTTCGGATCAGGAGCGCGGGATCATCCGCGGCGCCGCCCGGCTTCCGCTAGCGCCGCCCGAGAACGGCGAGACCAGCCCGTGAGGGCAGTTGCCAGTCGTCAGCGCCCAGTTGCCGGTCTGGAAGCCACCGATCAAAACGTCGGCGACCAAATCGACAAGTCGCACGATTGAACCCGCGTCCTTTGCAAGACATTCCCGCGAGAATCTGACCCATTCTTACCGGCGCAACATGTTCCTCGCAATAAAGAACACATTCGCCGGACGCTCGCCCAGCCTGCGCATGAAATAGGGATACCATTCCGTACCGAAGGGGATGTACACACGCATCCTCCACCCATCGCGCACCAGTTTCTGCTGCAGATCGCGGCGAATACCGTAGAGCATTTGGAATTCGAATGAATCACGGTCAATGTTTTCGCGGACCGCAAACGCCTGCGCTTGGCGAATGATTTTCTCGTCGTGCGTAGCCAGACCGTGATAGGCATCGCTCTTCATCAGAATCTTCATCAGCCTAACGTAATTCGCATCGACGTCGGTTTTATCTTCAAACGCGATGCTGGCCGGTTCTTTATACGCGCCTTTACAGAGGCGGATGCGAATATGGTGGGCTAATAGTTCTTCGATGTCTTTTTCGGAGCGTTTCAAGTATGCCTGAATCACTGTGCCTACGCAGTGGGCATTTCCAGGCATGTGATGCAGTTCGTGAACGAAGTCGAGCGTGCGCTGCGTGTATGGGGAACCTTCCATATCGACGCGCACAAATCCCTGCGGCGTCATCGCCGCAGCTTTGGCCACAAGTCCGGAAACCTGATCGCGCGCCAGTTTCTCGTCCACATCCAAACCCATGTGAGTCAGCTTCAGGCTGATATTCGCGTTGAGATGATTGGCGGCGATGGCGTCGAGGATCTGATGGTAAAGCTCGGCGCTGTGGCGGGCCTCTTCGGGATTGGTAACGTTCTCGCCGAGATTATCGATGCTGACGCTCATTCCTGCGCGATTGACCGCCTGCGTAACTCGAACTGCGTCAGCGATTTCGATGCCCGCGACGAAGCGGCCGGACACACGCTGTCCAATCGCCGAGCGCTCGGCAAACCTGCGCATAGATCGGTTTTCAGAGAGATGAACAAAGAACGCCCTCAGCATGAAGTACCTGCCTGTAGGAAAAGGATGCGCTCGGGAAGGATAAGAAGAACGGCGCGAGATCCTCGCTTGAAGATCACACAAATTTGTATCACAAAGGAGCAAGTGCGGTCGTGATCCGTCGCACAATACCACGTGACCATACCGATTTGAAACTTCTCTTATTTGCCGTGGTCTTCGAGAAATTTCTCGACTTCGATCGCAGCCATGCACCCGGTTCCGGCGGCGGTGATCGCCTGGCGATAGCGACGGTCCTGGACATCTCCGCAGGCATACGCGCCGTGCACTTTCGTGAAGACGTAATTGTGCGTTTTCAGATATCCTTCGGCATCCATGTCGAGTTGGCCTTCAAACATCCTCGAGTTGGGCACGTGGCCGATGCCGAGAAACAAGGCGCTGGTCGGGAAATCCCAAACGTCGCCGGTCTTGATGTTTTTCAGTTTAAGAGAGGTGACTTCCTGTTTACCCGCGTCGTGAACGTCCTCGACAATTGTGTCGGTGAGGAAGTGAATTTTCTCGTTCTTCTGGGCGCGTTCGAGCATGATTTTTGAGGCCCGGAATGTGTCGCGGCGATGAATGATCGTCACCTTCGTGGCGAAGCGGGTGAGGAACAGGGCTTCTTCCATCGCTGAGTCTCCGCCACCGACAACGACGATTTCTTTGCCTGTAAAAAAGAAACCGTCGCATGTAGCGCAGGAGGAAACCCCGTGGCCGATGAGCTGTTGTTCGTGGGGAAGTCCCAGCCATCGTGCCGAAGCGCCGCTGGCAATGATCAATGTCAGTGCGTGGACGACGTTGTGCCCGATATGCAGCACAAACGGACGCTGGCTCAAATCGGCGCTGCTCAGGTGGGCCACGCGATACTCTGCACCAAAGCGTTCTGCCTGCTTGCGCATGTTCTCGACAAGCTGCGGCCCCATAATGCCTTCGGGAAATCCAGGAAAATTTTCGACCAGCGTGGTGAGAGAAAGCTGGCCGCCCGGCTCATGCCCCTCGATCACAAGCGGCTTTAGATTGGCGCGCGCCGTATAAAGCGCCGCGGTATGCCCCGAGCATCCGGAGCCAATGATGACTACGTTGCGAGTTTCGCTCATGGGTGATTTTTCTTTTGCCGATTAGATGGCCAATTCGAAGTTTCGATGCACAGTCCACCTAAGACTGAGAACGGAGCATTCTACTGCTTCGTGAGGGAAGATTTCGCGGTTTTCGACTTCCCACTCTTGGATTTCACTGCGACCTTCGGGTTTGAGATTCCGTTGATCCTCGCCAGTTCTTGCGGGACGAGTGTTCGGACGCCCAGTAACCCGCGATAATCCCGCATGGCATCGGACGCGCGGCGGAACAGCGGCTCATAGGCGCTCTGATCGGGCGGCGGACCGGCCTCGTTGCCCGAGCAGCGCGCCAGCGCGATCGAGGATTTGCCAAAACGTTCCAGACGGATGCGGTTGGCGGGAGTGTTGGCCGCGAGCATGGCTGCCGCGCTCGTCACCGCAGAGGCGCTGTCTTCGATGGAGACTTCCATCAAGTCTTTAGGATCGCGGACGTGCATGACCAGCGTCTCAATCATGTTCTGGCCGTCATTGCTGAATGAATATTGCAGGCTGGCAAAGAGTGCTTGCACGGCAAATTCTTTCCGAATCCGCACGTAGCTGGCGACCGGGGGCTCTCCGGCGGGCGCGGGATTGGGTCCCGGTCGAAGAAAACTTGGCATATCGGTGAGAGTGGATCGGCCAAGGGAAATCTCGAAGTCGGTCCCGAACAGCGGCTGCTTGGGAATGCGGGCTAGAGCGGAGGCGATTTCCTTTTGCTGTTCCGGAGGCGGTGTACACACGTTCAGCATGTGGACTTCGACATGCGGCTGGCTGGAAGACGAATTTGCAGGCTGCTGCTGCGCCGAACTCGGCAAGGCCAAGAAAAAAGGCACTAACACAATTGGAAAGGCGATAGCTGTTGTGCGCACGCCGAAATTTTAAACGAGGTAACGCAAGGAAGTACTTTTGCAAACGCGAAAGGAAGCACCAGAGTAACCTCGGGCTTTGTCAGTTTATCGGGGCCTTCTCCCGATAATTTGCGATCTCTACATTCCATCCCAATTGTTGCTTCATGGTCTCGCGCAGTTGCGAAGCTGCGTCGGGCTCTCCGTGAACCAGGTACGTGGTGGCCGGTTCGTTGCGAAAAGTGCGAAGCCATTCAAGCAATTCCGGTGGATCGGCGTGGTCGCTGAATTGTTCAAGAGCGGCGATCTGTGCGCGGATCGGGACATAATCGCCAAAGATCTTCACTTCGTCCGCTTTGCTCTTGATGGTAAAGCCACGCGTTCCCGGAGCTTGAAATCCAATGAAGAGCACCAAATTCTTGGGCTCGGGTAAACGGAGGGCGAGATGATGCAGAATGCGGCCTCCGGTCACCATGCCGCTGGAAGAAATGATGATCGCGGGAGTGCGCACATCGTTGATCTTTTTCGACTCTTCCGGCGTCGACGCGAATGTGAATCCCGGCCACTCGAGCGGCGAACCGTAGTGCCGAATCATATCGCGGGTTTCGTCGCTGTATTCTTCATCGTGCTTCAGAAAAATCTCGACCGCCTTGATCGCCATCGGGCTGTCGCAGAAAACCGGCACGCGCGGAATCTGGCCCGACTCCATCAGGTGCTTGAGGATGAAAACGAATTTCTGTGTCCGCTCGATGGCAAACGCCGGCACGATCACGCTGCCGACGCGATTCACGGCGCCGGTGATGAGCGAGGCTAACTCCGGTAACGGATCTTCCTTCGGATGCAGACGGTTTCCATACGTCGACTCCATCACCAGCACATCGGCGGTTTCGCCTTCCTGCGGCCCGGAGTGCACAACTTTTCCCGGAGCGACTTTGTGATCGTGCACGCGCCCAATATCCCCGGTAAAGAGCAGTCGACGCGGCCCACCGTTTTCCTGCAGCGAGATTTCTGCCATGCACGATCCGAGGATGTGTGCTGCGCGAACAAACCGAAAGGAAATTTCGGGGGAGAGTGCTGTCGTTTCACCTACCTGCACCGGCTTGAAATACTGGAGCGAATTCTGGGCTTCTTCGAATGTGTAGAGGGGCAGCGCCGGATCATGCTTCGACTTCTTAATCTTGTTATAGAACCTCGCATCCTCTTCCTGCAGATGACCGGAATCGGGAAGAACGATTCCGCAGAGATCAATGGTCGGCGCCGTGGCATAGATTGGCCCGCGAAAACCCTCTTTCACCAGGCGCGGAATCCATCCGCAGTGGTCCAGGTGCGCATGCGTCAGGATGACGGCATCAATTTCTTTTGCCGGGACCGGCATATCGTGCCAGTTGCGCTCGCGCCAGTCCTTCTGGCCCTGGAACAATCCGCAATCGACCAAAACCTTGAAGCCGCTATTCGCCGAACCGTCGCCGGTGTTGATGAGATGCTTCGATCCTGTAACCGTCCCGGCTGCGCCCAGAAATTGGATGTAGGCCAAAGTCCCTCCGTGGAAAGGATCAAGCTACCACAGAGATACAGGGAGTTGGGTGAAACCCGATACAGAAAGCACGAAAATGGGCGAGCAGGCCACGATAACGCACGCGAGATCCCCGTTCGGCTCACCCCCTCTGAGCCGCTTTGGGCTTGTCCAAGGCAGGCTCTCGGCCGCTGGTGAGAAGCGCGGGCCTTCGGAATGATGACGCCATTTTCAATGGCAGAGGCACAAAAGAAGGAAAAGCAATCGAGCGCACGAAGGCAAAATCAGGAAGCAAGCGGAGCCCTGTGAACCTGCTCGTTTCTGTGCCTCTGTGCCGCGGTCGTGAGCCTAATTTTGCGGCGCTGCGACCTTGAAATTGTTGTTGGAAAGATCGCCCTCGGGCACGCTGCCATCATTCACTACGATTTCATCTGGTGGCGCCGGACTCTCCACGCGAATCGTCACCCGATTCTTGGCGCGCACTTCGAGTCGCTTAGCTATTTCTCCGCCGGGGAATTTCACGGCCACCGGAACCTCGGCCCCGGCGGTCCCCAGATTATCGACCGTGACCGTCACCATATAGGTTCCATTCACGGTTTTCGTTGCGAATGCCGACTCCACCCTGAAATCTGGTAGTCCGCGATCGCGGTACACCCAGTCATCAAAGAACCACGAGAGATCGCGCTGAGTTTGGGCCTCGATCAACCGCGGCATGTACGACGGGTCATGATCCTGGTCGGGGCGGTACAGCGAGATTGCTTTCTTGAGCGCGCCATCGCCAATCATGTCGCGCAGCATCCACCAGACCGACATGGCTTTGCTGCCATACAATTGTTCATCCACGGTATTGATGAGGGCACGGCTTGGTTGATCTGTGGGCTGCGCTTGCCGCGATGAGTCTTCCATCTGGACCAGCACGCTGCGGTGCCCTGCGATATAGTCGAGCGCTGTTTGCCGACCTTTTTCCTGTTCGAGATAAAGTGCCTGCGCGAAATGTGCCAGGCCCTCGTCGATCCACGGGCGGGGAGAAGAAAACGCGACGTGAGTCATTTGATACACAACCGCTAAGCCGCTGGGCTTATCGTCGTCGCTACCGAGCGGAGTGAACAGCAGGGATCCGCTGCCAAATGGCGCCGCATCGGGATCGGGAAGATCGGCGACCTGCAGTTTGCTGGGCGGAGGGCTGAACCAGTCCGCAATCACGGGCGCTGCTTGTTCGGCAACATCGGCATATGCGGCTGCCGAGGCGGCATGACTCGGCAAGTTGAACACGGTGATCGAAGGCCGGGTCACGGATCCATAGTTCCCAACAGCGAACGATGGCACCCTAAGCCGCAAAGGCTGGAACATGCAGTCGGCGCTCACAGCTTGAGGTCTTCCCATTGCCTCGTAGAGGACCATGCAGGTCGGCTCATTCACAACCAGCTGCCCTGGGGAGACACCGTCGTCCCGGAAGACAGAAATCTTGAAGTGCATGGTGGATCCCGCTTCGCGCAGCTTCCATCGCCCCAGGACTTCAAACAGGCTGTCGCCGTCGGATAGATTCGCGGACTCAGTTGCAATTGGGTACCACGCGACATAGCCAATCCCGCGCACAGCCGTGAAATTCGGACTGATCTGATCCCAGTCGGAACTCTTGGCTGCATCGTCAGGCGTGCCGATGCGCGTCAGCCGCGTCGCGTCCGGCGGTATAACGCCTTCGTAGCCGATATCCAAATCCACCGTGCCGTGCGGTGCGATTTCTTGCGGCAAAGTGACGATGGCTTCCGAAAGCGCGCCCGTGTGATCGATGTCGGAGGTGTAGGACTGGAGCACGAACTGCGGCGCTTTGCCGGCGATCGTGATCGCTCGCCAGTCGAGGGAGGAAGAGATTTGCAGAAACGCAATCTTTTGCGGCGTCGCCGAATCGTTGCGTAGCGTGATCTTGCCGCGTACGCCGAGCCGCCGCTGTTCCGGCTCGATACGCACGTTCAAGTCGTAGTTCATGAAAGTGAAAGCTTCGCGGTCGAGCGAAAAGCAGCTCACCACGGAAGCGCAGAGAACGCAAAAAAGGTAAAAGGATCGACGAGGGAACTTCATCAGAAAATCACTTAACGAGATGGCAGCGCCGCGCGCCGCTGCCGCACGATTTCATACAAAACTACCGCCGCTGCCACGGAAACATTCAGCGACGGCACTTTGCCGAGCATGGGAATCGAAACCAGAAAATCACATTTCTTCTTCACGAGATCATGCAATCCCTTGCCTTCGGCGCCAAGCACGAGCGCACAATCCATCTTGTAGTCGAGCGCGTCGTAGGCCTGCCTAGAATGCTCGTCGAGGCCAACCGTCCATATATTGCGGCTTTTCAAGTCCTCGACGGTTCGGGCAACATTCGTGACTTTCGCGATCGGCAAGTGCTCGCTGGCTCCCGCCGAAGCCTTTGCCACAGTCCCGGTCACACCGGCGGCGCGGCGTTCTGGAATTACGACGCCATCCGCTCCAACGGCATCGGCGGTGCGCAAAATCGCGCCCAGGTTGTGAGGATCTTCCACGCCGTCGAGTACGATGACGAGAGAATACTCCCCACGCTTCGCCTCGATGACATCTTCGAGATCGTTGTACTGCTTCGAGGATGTAACCGCAACGACACCTTGATGCGCTGCGTTGCCGGCGATGCGATCGAGTTCCGTGCGCTGCACAAACCGCACCGGCACACTCATGCGACGGCAATCCTCGATGAGGCGCTGCAAACGAAGATCGTGCCGCTCCTTGGCCATGCCGACCCACTCAAACGCTCGGCCGCGCGCTTTCAGCGCCTCACTCACCGCATTGATGCCGTAAATGCAATGCATGGACCTAACAGTTTACTGGAATGTCACGCATCTGCGGGATGTCCGCCTGCATGATTCGTCGAACCTCGGTTTTTGCCTGCGGCACCGACAGCCGTCAGTAGCAGAAAATTGCTCTTAAGGCTTGCTCCGAAGTTGCAATGCCCGGCACGAACCGCATCGTTTTTCGCGACACCGCAAGGGAAATTTCAGGCGCTGAACTAAGAACCGGAAAACACTTCTGCGCCACCGAGTGTTTCTTTGGCAGCGTTTGAGAATTCCGCTCTGCCAGGTCAGCTGCCTATTTCTGCAGCGGAAGGATAGTGGGGCTCCTTGCAAGCGAAATAGACCGATCCCGCAAAAGCGCAACCGAGATTCACGAACGCAAACCTCACGATGCGATCACCCGAGCCGTGCCGGTAGCAACTTGATCTGGGGCAACAGGAAAGGGATCCGCTGGGAATAAGTCCTCGTTGCTCTTATACCAGTGATAAATGTCGTAAACCGTTTGCTCGATGCTTCTTTCCGGAATCCAAGCCGTATGTTTGGCGAATTTTCCAAAATTCGTTATATACACGGCCTGATCGCCCGGACGAGGTGGTCCGCAGCGATATTCCAACCTCAAGTTCAGCGCACGTCCGATGAGTTTAATGAGCCCGAGCAAGGAAACTGTGTTATCAGATCCGCCGCCGATGTTATAGACCTGGCCGCTGGTTTTATCGCGATGCTGATAGGCCGCAGAAAAGGCGCGAAGCAAGTCACATACGGCGAGCACGTCCCGCACCTGATGACCGTTACCGTAAATCGTGATCGTCTTCGATTGCAGCGCCGAATAGATAAAGTGAGCCACCCAGCCTTGATCTTCGGTTCCGAATTGCCGCGGACCAGCGATGCACGACATTCGAAATACAACGGTCGGAATTCCGAAAATTCGCGCATAATCGTGAACATATTGATCGGCCGTACCTTTGGAACAGCCGTACGGGGAATAAAAGTCTAGCGGGTGCGATTCCCGGACCGTGTTTATATCGTTGTCTCCGTTGTGAACAATAGCTAGCCGAGGCGGATGGGTGGATCGGATGTGTGCATATACCTTACTTGTAGAAGTGAACAGCAGAAAAGGACAGTTGCCACTTCGGCGAGCTGCTTCAAGAATGTTAAATGTACCCCCCGCATTTACCTCGAAATCGGTCCGCGGGTCGTCTAAAGATGTAGTTACCGCGACCTGGGCGGCGAAATGATATATTTCAGAAGCCTCGAACACCGCACGTTCCACAGCATGGTAGTCGCGGATGTCAGCTACGGTAACCCGCAAACGCGTTTGTGACCCAGCACATGTTTGCAACCAGCGTAAATTATGTTGCACCTTGCTCCGTGACAGATTATCGAACACATGAACCGAAGCATTGGTGGTGCTGAGGAGATGATGGGCCCAGTTTGAGCCTACGAATCCAGCACCACCGAAAATCAGAATGGATCGGGCGGAGTGAAATGTGCTCATACCTAGCCTCGTCTCTGATTTCGCCAAGAGCTATTAATTCGTGAGACATGGGTCAGATGAGGAGAAATCTATGTAGGGTTGCCGAATGGTGCGGCACCGATACGGGTGTTCTCCCAGATTCGCGATTACGCGCCCTTCTTCAAGTCAGACTCGGGGACTCGGATGTGAACGGATGACAACCTCGGGCTAGGCCTTCGGTGGGTAGGTACGGATTACGCCTTCCGTGTTGTGCGCGATCAATATCTCGTTACCCGGCTCGAAGAATTGATCCAAACCCCACCAATCGCTGACGATCGCGGTCCCACACGCAGCGGTTTCAAACACGCGTCCTGAAGGGCAATAGCCGGGATCTGCTATTGGTGGCTCCGGTAATATTCAGCGTCAGCCCCGACGATGAACACGAGCGTATCGAGATGCATGCATGACCTTGGTCACAACGGGACGATACCCAAATCGGCACTCACCCGACCAAATTTGTGACGCCAGCCGTTGCCACGTGTCCTCTCGAAGACTAGAATCGAGTGTTTTCATATGCGCGATCTTTTGGGCATGGTCGGCTTTGCCAGCCGGAGAAACACTTTGCCTTTATCGGTTTTCGCATCCGGTGTAAATCATCATGTCTTCATACGTTGCAAAACCTACTCCTCCCAATCAGGACAAGCGCTGGAAGTTGGTCGACGCGACAATTCGCCGTCAGGGTCAGCAGGCGCGCGGTCTGATTGAGACGCTGCACACGGTGCAAGAGGCGTTCGGATATCTCGACGAACAGGCCCTGCGTTACGTTGCCATGTCGTTGCGCGTACCTCTGAGCCGCGCCTATGGCGTCGCCACTTTCTATCACTTCTTCACGCTCAAGCCGGCGGGCCAGCATACGTGCGTGATCTGCATGGGGACGGCGTGCTACATCAAGGGAGCTCCGCAGCTGCTCGAAGCGGTACAGCGCGACTTGGGCATCGTGCCGGGCGAAACTACCGCCGACAACAAAGTTTCGCTGCTGACCGCGCGCTGCCTGGGCTCGTGCGGCCTTGCGCCGGCGGTCGTCTACGATCAGGAAGTCGCAGGCAAGGTCACCACCTCTGCGGTTCGCGAGCATCTGAAGAAATGGGCCAGCCATGACGCCTGAGGAACTCGACGAGATTGCAGAATTAGAACGGGCCGCACAAAGCCAGTTCACCCAGCGTGTAAATGTCTGCGTCGCCGCCGGATGTCTTTCCTGCCAAAGCCAGTCGGTGAAAGATGCACTCGACCAGGAAGTGAACCGGCGCGGCATCAAAGATCGCTGCCAGATCAAAGGCGTCGGCTGCATGGGATTGTGCGCCGAGGGCCCGCTGGTCTCGACCAGCACAGGTGTTCTCTATCAAAAAGTGCAGGCCGCGAATGGGGCAGCGATTCTTGACAGTCTCACCGGTGAGCCGGTTTCGAATCTGGTCTGCCCCACCAACATTCCATTCTTCCAGCGGCAAAAGAAGATTGTTCTGGAGAATTCCGGAGTGATTGATCCCGAGCGCATCGAAGACTACATTGCGGCGGAAGGCTACTCCGCCCTGATCAAAGCGCTGACCGAGATGACGCCGCGGGAAGTGGTCGACCAGGTCACCAAGAGCGGGCTGCGTGGCCGCGGTGGTGCCGGCTATCCCACCGGATTGAAGTGGAGCACAGTTTCCAAATCGGTCGGCACGAAGAAGTACGTCATCTGCAACGGAGACGAAGGCGATCCCGGCGCATTTATGGATCGCAGCGTGCTCGAAAGCGATGCCCACCGCGTGTTGGAAGGGATGTTGATCGCCGCATATGCGGTTGGCGCATCAGAGGGATTTATTTACGTGCGGGCGGAATATCCGCTGGCGGTGAAGCGCCTGCGGACCGCAATTCGCCAGGCCGAGCGGGTCGGATTACTCGGATCTGATATCTGCGGAACGCGCTTCAGCTTTCGCGTTGACGTTCGCCTGGGAGCCGGAGCTTTCGTCTGCGGCGAAGAAACGGCACTGATCGCATCGGTCGAAGGCAAGCGCGGCACACCGCGTCCACGGCCGCCGTATCCCGCCATGGAAGGCCTGTTCGGCGAGCCCACCCTGATCAATAACGTCGAAACCTTCGCCAACATTCCGCCCATTATCCGCAAGGGTGGGGAGTGGTACGCGCAGATCGGGACCGAAAAGAGTAAAGGCACCAAAGTCTTCGCGCTCGCCGGACGCGTGCAGAATACGGGGCTTGTCGAAGTGCCGATGGGAATCTCTCTGCGCGAGATGGTGTTTGAAATCGGCGGCGGCATTCCCGAAGGCCGCAAGTTCAAAGCAGTCCAAACCGGGGGGCCGTCGGGCGGTTGCCTGCCTTCCGATTGCCTCGATATGCCCGTGGATTACGAGTCTCTGGCCAAAGCCGGTTCCATCATGGGGTCCGGGGGAATGATCGTCATGGACGAAAGTTCGTGCATGGTCGACGTCGCCAAATACTTCATGGATTTCTGCATGACCGAGTCCTGCGGCAAGTGCATTCCCTGCCGCGTCGGAACTTACCAGATGCATCGCATTCTTAACGCCATCGGCAATATGTCGGCCACGCAAAAGGACATCGAGATGCTTCGCGAGCTTTGCGATCTGCTCAAGCACACTAGCCTGTGCGGATTAGGCCAGTCGGCGCCGAATCCCGTAGTAAGTACGCTGCGCTCGTTCGCGGAGGAATATCGCGCACACGTGGAAGAACACCGATGTCCGGCGGGAGTCTGCAATGCGCCTGTGGGAGAAAGCGTATGAGGCCGGCCTCAACCGTTAAGACTCTGAGCATTAACGGGCGCGACGTAACCGGGCGCCAGGACGAAACCATCCTCGACGTGGCGCGGCAGAATAACATTTTCATTCCGCGGCTTTGCGAAATGGACGGCCTCTCCGATGTCGGCGCCTGCCGGTTATGCCTGGTCGAAATCAAAGGCCAGAACAAGTTGCTTCCGGCTTGCGTCACGACGGTTGAAGAGGGGATGGAAGTCACGACGGATTCACCGCGCCTCGAGAATTATCGGCGCATGATCCTCGAGCTGCTTTTCACCGAGCGCAATCACGTCTGCTCGGTTTGCGTTTCCAACGGTCATTGCGAGATGCAGATGCTGGCGCAACGGCTCGGCATCACGCATGTGCACTTTCCCTACCGCTATCCCAAAGAAGAAGTCGACGCGTCGCATGACCGCTTTGTCATCGATCACAATCGCTGCATCTTGTGCACGCGGTGCGTGCGCGTGTGCGACGAGATCGAAGGTGCCCATACCTGGGACGTTATGGGCCGCGGCATAAACGCCAAAGTCATCACCGACCTGAACGAGCCGTGGGGAAGTTCGGAAACCTGCACCAGTTGCGGCAAATGCGTGCACGTCTGTCCGACTGGTGCGCTGTTCGAAAAGGGACACTCAGTCGCCGAGATGCTCAAGCGCCGACAATTCCTGCCGTACTTGACGCTGATGCGGAAAGAAAATGAATGAGTAGCGAAGCGAAACCACGGGAGGGGAAGAAACGCATCGCCACGGTCTGGCTTGACGGCTGCTCCGGCTGCCACATGTCCTTTCTCGACATGGACGAGCGCCTGCTGACTGTCGCCGGCATGGCCGATCTGGTCTACAGTCCGCTCGTCGATGCCAAGGAGTTTCCCGAAGATGTCGATGTGACTCTGGTTGAGGGCGCAGTCAGCAGCGAAGAGGATCTGCATAAGATTCAAATCGTTCGCCAACGCACGAAAACGCTGGTTTCGCTGGGCGATTGCGCGGTTACGGCCAATGTTCCTGGCATGCGGAATCCCTTCGGCACCAAACCCGTTTATGACCGGGCATATCGCGAAAACGTGAGCTTCGATCCCGGCATTCCCAATCAAGTCGTGCCTGCGCTACTGCCTACTTCGCGTCCGGTTCATGAATTTGTGCCGGTGGATGTTTTTGTCCCCGGCTGTCCGCCTTCGGCGGACACGATTTTTTATGTGGTCACAGAACTGCTCGAGGGCCGGCCGGTGGATTTGAGTCCGCGAACCCGCTTTGGAGCCTAGCTCGACCGAAAGTTCGCAAGCAATTCGAAGATGGGAGAAGTCGTGACGCAGGACAGTACGATTCTGGTAATCGATCCGGTGACCCGGATCGAAGGCCATTCCAAGATTACGCTCCACCTCAACGACGAGGGCCGCGTCGAGGACGCGCACTTTCACGTCACGCAATTTCGTGGGTTCGAAAAACTCTGCGAAGGCCGCCCGTTCTACGAAATGCCGTCGCTGATGGCGCGGATCTGCGGCATCTGTCCGGTCAGCCATCTCATTGCCTCAGCCAAGGCTTGCGATTCCCTGCTCGCGGTCCGCATTCCGCCAACTGCCGACAAGCTGCGCCGCATCTTCGGCCTGGCGCAGGTCGTGCAGTCGCACGCGCTGAGCTTCTTTCATCTTTCCTCGCCCGACCTGCTGCTCGGCATGGATGCCGACTCGGCGAAAAGCAATATCTTCGGCGTGGCCGAAAAGAGCCCCGAGCTGGCGCTCGACGGCATCCGCCTGCGTCAGTTCGGCCAGCAAATCATCGAGCGGCTGGGCGGCAAACGCATTCATCCCGCGTGGATCGTGCCCGGCGGCGTGAGCGAACCGCTGACGGTCGAAAATCGCGACGCCATCCTGCGCGCGCTGCCGGAAGCTCTCGCCATCGCCGAGCGCACGCTGGAATGGTTCAAGAGCATCATGGAGCGATTCCGGGAAGAGATTGCCACCTTTGGCAACTTTCCTACCCTCTTCATGGGAATCGTGAAGAAAGACAACGGCTTGACTTTCTACGACGGCAAGCTGCGCATCGTGGATTCGACCGGCCACGTGGTGGGCGAGGATCTCGATCCCACGCAATATTTTGATTACATCGGCGAAAAAGTCGAACCGTGGAGCTACTTAAAATCGGCTTACTACAAGCCGAAAGGTTTTCCCGACGGAATTTACCGAGTCGGGCCCCTCGCCCGCCTCAATGTCGCCGACCGCTGCGGCACGCCGAAGGCTGATCAGGAACTTGCGGAATTTCACGAACTCCAGCGCACCGCCGTGCTGAGCTCATTTCACTATCACCACGCACGGCTGATTGAGATCTTGTATTGCGTTGAGCGCATGGAACAGTTTCTGAGCGATCCCGAAATTCTCTCCAAGCACGTGCGGGCGCAAGCGCAGCCCAATGCGCTCGAAGGCGTGGGAGCGTGCGAAGCGCCGCGCGGCACCCTGTTCCACCATTATAGAATTGACGAGCAGGGCTTAATCCGCTGGGCCAACCTCATCATCGCCACTGGACACAACAATCTGGCTATGAATCGCAGCGTACTGCAGGTGGCGAAACACTTCGTTCAGGGCAAGAAACTCGCGCCCGGCATGCTCAACCGGGTCGAAGCCGTGATCCGCTGCTACGACCCATGCCTGAGCTGCTCCACTCACGCCCTGGGCCAGATGCCGCTCGTAATCCAGCTCATGAGCCCCGAAGGCGAAGTGCTGGACCAACTGGTGCGAAACTAAAACCTGCACTCCGTTTTGGCTTTCCCTTTTTCCGCCGGCATCGCGAAACTTCCCGATTGACCCAGGGTTGCAACTGTGGTTACATGCGCAGAGCGCCACCGACCGTCTACGGCGGGTGCGCTCTTTGGGGCGTGCGACGGAGGTCAAGTATGAAGTCCCGTTGGTACTCCCTGCCTGCCTTGCTGTGCGCCCTCACTCTTGCTGCCAGCGCTCGCGACGTGGTCGTTCCCGCCGGCACTCTTTTGCAATGCACTTTGAATGAGCCGAATTTCTCGTCGAAGACCGTTGCCGTAGGCGATCCCGTACTCTGCAATCTGCGCGGAGTGACCGTCTTCGGCCAACAGGCTTTCCCGCGCGGAAGTTACCTGGTCGGCCATCTGGAAGCCGCCAAAGATCCTGGCCACTTCTGGGGCAAGGGATATCTCCAATTGACTTTCGACCGCATCGGCGTTCCTGCCGGCGACATGCCGCTCGAAGCCAAGGTCATCGCGACGCGCGGCTATAGAGTGGATAAGGAAGACAAGATCGACGGCAAGGGGCACGCGACGCGCGACGTAGTCGAATGGATGATTCCGCCGCTATGGCCATGGAAGGTGATCATGCTGCCGGCGCGCGGGCCGCGTCCGACTTTGAAGGGTGAGACCGTGCTCCAATTGCGCTTGATGGACGACGTTGAGGTTCCGGAGCTTGCGCAAACGTTCGGACCGGGCTGGCATTTCTTTGGTCGGCAGCAAAATGAGTCCTACGACGACGCACAGGCCAACAGTGTAAGTCCGCAACTTGCGGTTCGCGGGTCGGAGGGAGTTTCCGTCGACGCCCAGGTTTCACTGGCGCGATATGACGATGCCGTCTCGAACCTCGTGACCCTGCCGGGCATGCCGGTGTTTATTCTGAATACGGGAACTCTGCTGGCCGTCAGCGGCTACGGATATCAGGATAATCGGCTTACATACACGTTAGTTTCCGGCGGAAGCGGCGTCATTAGCACTGATGAAATCAATTGGCCCGCGACCACTCGCATGAACGCCAAGCGTGGAATACGCCTATCGCTGCATGCGGGTCTCATGAACACAGTGCCCTCCGGAATGTAAGAGCTTGTGTAGGGGCCGGACACTACGTCCGCGCCGGGTTCCATGGCGACGCGTTCCTACCGCGTTTGTCGCCCCAAACTCAGTTTCACCGCAAGCCGTGTCCGCTGTGCCGTCGAACTGGTGGAGTTTGGGCAGCAGGCATTCCCTCGCGGAAGTTACCTCGTCGGACACCTCGAGGCGGCAAAGAATCCTGTACATTTTGTGGGAAAGGGATATCTTGAGCTGCGTTTCGACCCCATGGGAGTTCCCAGCGGATCGTAGCGCCATAATGGGGCCCGATCACGCTCAATCGGGCGTCAGTCCCGTTTACGGGGGTTGGGTCACGTTCAATGCGGATGCATGTCTATATCGGCAGGTCGAGATGCAATAGGGTTGGGGTTTGGAGGGTGCGAGTCGGAGCCACGGTCGCGATGGGTGATGGAGTTGATCGCCCGCAGTCGTTCGGCTTTTTGTGCAGCTTGCACGGCAGTTTCGCATACCCGCAAAAGCTCGCGGAGATCGGAATCGCCGAGTGTCAGACGAAGACGTGTCTGCGCCCTTTCCCAATAAGGCGTCGCCCGTCGCAAGGCTTCTTTACCAGATTCGGTCAGACTATAAATACGTTCTCCGTGATTCCCGCCGATTCGCGCCGTGACGAGACCTTTCTTTCGGAGAGCTGCGAAACGACGCGACAAGGTTTCCACAGCAACAGCATTCTCACGCGAAAATTTCCACTGGGCAATCTCCCCGGCCTCCTCGATGCTCTTCAGCGCGAAAAACTGAGTTGCTTTCAGGCCTGAGGGTTGGAGCACAAGATCGTAGAATTGGCTGGCGGCGCGCGCTGCTCTCCGCAGCGCGGAGCATGCGCATGCAGTCTCTAATATGTCAGGTCGCTCGGCGTCCATGCATGCAAACCCTCCTGATCCCGTGGCAGAAGTGAAAAGGATCCTGACTTCATCAATTCGTATCCTTATTCACAGACTAGAGGGCTAAGCCGGAGAAGTAAAGGGTGTCTACATTGGAAATGCAGAAATTCATGCGCCAATCGACGTCGGGGAGCAGCTTCCTCCAACTAGCCTACACTACAAGACTGATCGCTATCAGGTAAATACATTAGAAGAGATAGTAAGTTGCACGATCGACATTGCAGTTGTGCTAAGGGACGACCATTGTCGATTATTTGTGAAATTACGGACTGGCGGCTAGTCGGTCATACCTGCCCTCGAAAACGTTCGATTCCGATTCTAAGATCGAAGTTACGGAGCTTCTATCCGATGCAGCATCGAGTTGCCTTCCCGGCGCGCCGCTTGCGAGATATTGGCGTCGGACACGATCTGCTGCAAGGCGGGAACAAGAATTTGAGGTTCGATCAGCCTCTTCCTTCTATTCTGCACGGCGATTCCCTTCAATTCTGGCTCTAAACCATTTGGATTATGCAAGCGCATACTCTCGAGCAGGCGGCGTGTGTTTATAGTCAATGACATACGCTCGAACAGGCCCGTTTTCTCTGATCGGGCGGCTCTTACTGGTGGCATAGCTGACTCTGCTCTGGTTGAAGCCGGTATCATAGGTCAGCGACTTCGAAACAGATACTGGATTCGGATTTTGAGTGATCCGGTACTTGCCTCGAAAGAAGTTCAGCTGCTGAACGATGGCAAAGATGCGAGTTCGCAGGCCGCGTGATGCCTCGAATTCGATCACATACGGGCTTCCAGTCTTCTGATCCGAAGTTGGGAAGGACTTATACGTTACACTCCCCATCGAGGTGATGGCTATTGAGTAATAGGGCGGGTTCGCCATGCTCCAGCTCCAGGTAAAGATAACCGTGGGAACCGGCTTGGGATGGACAGTCCCGCCTTGGAGATTCCAGGATAGTTCCGGACGCAGCAGCGTGCCCACGAGCAAGACCAGAAGCGCCGCTCTCGAACTGTTGCTCAAGCTACCTTGGACCGATTACTCCGGTTGTACCACCAGGAAAACGGTATTCCCGTTGTGATTTACCAGCAAAACCAACGCCTGTGCTCCGGCTTCGTGAACCCAGCGGTCGTATTCGGCAACTGAATTTACCGGATGACGATTGACCTGTTCGATTACATCCCCTCGCTGTAAACCTGCGTCGGATGCGGGTGAACCACCCGGTACGTCTGTGACCACAACGCCTTTGACGTCCGGACCAAGGCCAAGTTGCTGGCGAATGTCACCGGTAAGTTCGTCAACCTGAACGCCCTTCATCGGGCTGTTCTCCGCGGAACCTTCCGCATTCTTTGCCGCACCTTTGCCCGACGGCGCCTCGCCGAGCGTCAAGGTCACGTCGCGAGTCTCCCCGTTGCGAACAACTTTTAAATGCACACTTGTCCCCGGAGTCATCATTCCGACTCTCAGACTCAGGTCGTTGGGTCCGGCGACAGGTTGACCGTTCATCTCGGTGATGACGTCCCCCGTTTGTAATCCCGCCTTCGCACCCGCGCTGTTCGGCTCTACTTCCCGGACGAGTGCTCCCTTTTCCGCAGGAACGTTGAACTGTTTTGCGAGTTCCGGAGTAACTTCTTGTATGCCCACCCCAATGTAGCCGCGCACCACCTTGCCATACTTCAGAATCTGGTCCATAACGTACTTCGCCATGTTGATCGGAATGGCGAAACCGATTCCCTGATTTCCTCCGGAGCCTCCCGAAAGAATGGCGGTGTTGATGCCGATGACCTCTCCGCGTGCGTTCAGGAGAGCGCCGCCAGAATTGCCCGGGTTGATGGCGGCATCAGTCTGAATAAAGTCTTCGTAGTCCTCGATGTCGAGGCCGTTTCGGCCAGTCGCGCTGATGATGCCCATGGTCGCGGTCTCACCCACGCCGAACGGGTTGCCGATCGCGAATGCGTAATCCCCCACTTGCAGCTTGGAGGAATCTCCGAGAGTGACCGTGGGCAGCCCGGTCGCTTTGATTTTTACGACGGCGATATCAGTTTTTGGGTCCGCACCGATGACTTTGCCGGGAAACTCACGCTTGTCGGACAGAATGACTTTGATCTCGGTGGCTTTGTCAATCACGTGATTATTGGTAAGAATGTAGCCATCCGCGCTGATGATGACCCCCGATCCGAGTCCCTGCTCACGCTCTTGGCGAGGCGCCCCTTGAAATTGACGACCGAAAAACTGCTGGAAAAAGGGATCGTTGAAGAAGAACTGATTCTGTGGAACTTTCACGATGCGGGAAGAAGCTATGCTGACCACGGCGGGGAGCACCGGTTTGAGAACCGGAGCAAAGCCCATCGCGTTTCCATTTTCACTCGCCGCTGCGCCTATGGCGCGGCTCACGAAAACGGGAACCAGTTTCTCGTGTCCGAAGCTTGAATGTCCGGCTAAGGCCCAGGCCATCAAGCCGAGGGCGCCTCCCACCAGGAAAACAATAGCCAAAGCAAATATGACTGCCGAACGCCGTAACTGAACTGTTCTTGCGCTCATCACTGCTCTCCTCGCCGGACTTATCTATCTAGTGACTTGAGCAATGGCT
>Ga0335072_10002458_pt1 | contig 28785 bp, 25 predicted proteins | sample Lox_Sample_21_FD_206725 | JGI IMG/M metagenome (GOLD analysis project Ga0335072, IMG submission 206725) | Soil microbial communities from Loxahatchee National Wildlife Refuge, Florida, United States - Lox_Sample_2.1 | ecosystem: Environmental > Terrestrial > Soil > Wetlands | place: USA... | reverse complement strand
AGAGAAAGTTTCAAGGGCCTTGGAGGCTATCTGAAAAGCCATACCGAGAGTGCAAACTGGTCTCAGGTGAAATTTCACCGTTTCGCTTCACCCTTCTTCACCAAGGCCAGAAGTCTAGTGTCGAAAACGAAATCAACCGGCTTTCCAGGTTTGACCCGGCCGATGTCGGAGTGTTCAGGATTCAGAATAATATTTCTTTCTTCGGGTAACACCGCGCTTGGCACCGCCAGCGCCACCGATCGCCTTTCCCTGGCCCACCTGCTACCATAAGCGGCGGTCGAGACCGGCGGCGGCTCCTGTCGCCAATCGGCGGGAAGTTCCGCAACCGGCAAGGGCTCGATGAGTCTCTCGTCAAATTCATACGAAAGCAGCTTATAAAGGCCCGATGCCTTGGTGCCGGTCAGATGGATCAGTAGTTCCAACGCTGCCAAGGACCGATGCTCACTCGTATAAATGACCGGAATCCCGATTTCATTCCAGCGTCCGCCGTAGGTCCTCGCTCCCTCCCCCGACATCGGCTCCCGGGCATATTTCTCCTGGACCAGCCGCCAGATCAAGATCATTACGAATAGACTCCGTACTCGATTCGTCCCAACAGCTTCTCCACTTCACGCGCCCCAACTTCCGTCCGGGCATAGTCCAAGGGAACGGCTCCCCCCAAACCCCGCTGCTCTGACCGCAGCCAGCCCAAGGCTTCCTCCTCGGAACCAAAAACGAAAATCGCCTTGGCAAAGAGTCTCTCATAGCGGACCACCCGGTCCGATTCCATAACTTGCAGATGTCCTTCTTTTTTCCGCCGATGCAGCGTGGCCCGCCCAATGCCGATCATCTGAGCAAGCCGGTCCAGCGAAAGGTCCAACGACTTGCCCAACGCTTCCAATTCACGGAAAGGGATACCCGATTCGATTCTTTTGATTAGTTGCTGTGGGTTGGCGGTAAGCACAGCAGTTGTCATTTGATGCAATTAATAGTCTCATTTGAGATCATCGTCAACTGTTTAATGAGGACACCTCTCTTCGACAATATATTTTTTATCAATACCGTTTCATCGCCGGATCGACCTGAACCGCCCAAGCGTCAATGCCACCGGCCATGTTTAATACATTTTTATAACCCTGGCTTTGCAAGTAGACCTGAGCTTTTGCTGAACGAATGCCATGATGGCAATAGAGCACAATTGCTTCATCTTGATCGAGTTGTGACGTGGCTAATTGTTGAAGCTGACTTAACGGAATCAGTTGCGCACGTGGCAAATGGGTCAAAGCCCATTCATCGGCTTCTCGTACATCGATGACCCGTATGGCGTCACCCTTGTCTAATCTCGTTTTCAGTTCTATGGGCGTAATTGTCATGTATACAAGATGTTATTCCTATTTTTGCCAAGGCGAGAATGAAATTGTACCATTGCCACCGAAATGTAACAAATCGCGGGCTTGCCCGAAATATTATTCGTTGGCTACATGTCAGGAAGTCTTCCACCAGTCCTCCCTCCCTCCTCATTTATGCAATATAAAATCCTCGTCGTCGAAGATGAAACCGATGTCATCGATATGCTCGACATCAATCTCCGCGCCGCCGGCTTCAACGTCATTACCGTCGAAGATGGCGCCGGCGCCCTGGCCAAGATTCGCGCCGAAATTCCCTCGCTCATCATTCTCGATCTCATGCTTCCGCAAATGTCGGGACTCGAGATTTGCAAAGTTCTCAAGAGCGACATCGCCACGCGGCACATTCCCGTCATTATGCTCACCGCCAAGGCGGAGGAAGTCGACAAGATCGTCGGACTCGAATTGGGCGCCGATGATTACGTCACCAAGCCCTTCAGTCCCCGGGAACTCGTCCTGCGCATCAACCGCTCGCTGCGCCGCGGCAAGGACAAAATTCCCAGCGTGGAGAAAATGGCCATCGGCTATCTCACCCTCGACCATGCGCGGCACGAAGTCACGGTCAGGAGCCAGCAGGTCGAGTTGACCGCCACCGAATTCAAGCTCCTCGCCTTGCTGATGGATCGGCGGGGCCGGGTCCAGGGCCGCGACCGGCTGCTCAACGACGTTTGGGGCTACGAAAGCATCATCGATACCCGCACGGTCGATACGCATGTTCGCCGCTTGCGCGAAAAGCTCGGTCCTCTCGCCTCCTACATCGAAACCGTCCGCGGCGTCGGTTATCGCATCGGCGACGAAGTACCGGAATAGGAACGGCCGGAGGCTGCCTGAAAATTCCGTCTCAGCCGAGAACAAGGGGCATGGGTCTTCTTTCGTTCCGTACCGCTTCCGGCGATTCGGATACCTTTCCGGATCTTCCGCCCTTGCATGCGTCACCGAAGTTCCCAAAAATAAAGAAAATGCGGCTGACGGCCATTTTTGATAAGAGTTCTTTATGTCCGATGATTTTTCCTCCAGCCCCATAGCGGCGCTGCGGCGCGATTATATGCAGCGCGGACTGAAAGAGTCCGAACTGGACCGCGATCCATTCCGCCAATTCGCGCGCTGGTTCCAGGAAGCGTTCGACTGCCCGGCGATTGGCGAACCGAACGCAATGATCCTTTCGACCGTTTCGCCGGAAGGCGAACCCCGGGGCCGTTTTATGCTGCTCAAGGGATTCGACGAGGAGGGCTTCGTTTTTTATACCAACCATCAGAGCGCAAAGGGCCGCGATCTCGAGCGCAACCCGCGCGCGGCTTTGACCTTCGGCTGGCTCGCGCTGGAAAGGCAAGTCTGCATCGAAGGCGCGGTGGGCAAAGTGCCGCGGGAAGCGGTGGAATCTTATTTTGTTTCGCGTCCGCGCGGAAGCCAACTCGGCGCTTGGGCTTCCGATCAGAGCCGGGTGATTGCGGGACGGGAAGTTCTGGACACCCGCTTGACGGAAGCGGAAGCGCGATTCCCCAACGGTGCCGCCATCCCACCGCCGGAAAACTGGGGTGGATACCGGCTGCGTCCGGAGCGGATCGAATTTTGGCAGGGGCGGACGAACCGGCTGCACGACCGCCTTCGTTACCGGCGAGACGGAGCGGGGTGGATCGTCGAGCGGCTGGCGCCCTGATATGCGCGCTTCGCTTAATGCGGGAGATTCCACCAGGCGGGTGAAGATGTTGCGGAAGGAAGCCCTGGAGGAAGTGCGCGCGGTTTACCGTGACCTGGAAAACAAGCCCATCTCACGGGACTGTACGCGGAGGACAGAGTGTTGCCATTTCCAACTGACGGGACGCATACCACAGTTGACCCGGGGCGAGGCTGCGCTTGCGGCACAGGCGTTGCGGGCGTCGGGGCGCAAAACGCTGCCGGCGCGCGAGGACGGCGCATGTCCTCTGCTGCGCGCGGATGGAGCGTGTCTGATCTACCCGGACCGGCCATTTGGATGCCGCACTCATTTTTGCGCGGCGGCGGGCGGACCGTACGCCCGGACCGAGGTGCTCGACTTAATCCGGCGGCTGGAGGCGGTCGATACGCGCCTAGGCGGATGCGGTCCGCGGGCGTTACCGGCGGCAGTGATGGAAGAGTTAAGTGGTGGGCAAAAGTGAGCCGCCAGACAAGATTCGTCCAGTCCAATCAATGCCGGGCGGCGGGAGCGGCGTCGAGAGCGCGCAATTCAGCCTGAGCGAGAATGTATTCGCAATAATCCCTTTTGCCGGTGGCGAGGCATTTGCGGAAACGGTCGATAGCCATGTCTCTGTCGCCGGAGACAAGCCGTTTGACGCCGGCAAAATACCAAACTTCACAGCGTTGCCCCCGGTCGGTATCGAGATCGGATGAATCGGCGGCGGCAATGAGATCATTCTCGGAAGTCTGGCCAAGAAGGAAGAGGCCGATTTGGGAAACGAGATCGTCGTTCAGCGCATTCCAATTTTTATCCAGGGCGCCGGAGAGTTCCTGATTGGCGAAAGTGTGCTGTCCTTGGCGGGTGCGAATGACCCAAAGATAGAGATGGGCATAGTCGGTATATTTGCTCTTGGCGTCAGATTCGGTAAACAGTTCGAGATCGCCCGCCGCCCCTTCCGGATCGCCTCTAGCTAATTTAGCCACGCCGCGGTTGTAATAGGTCTGGAGAACTTTCGCATTAAGTTTGAGGGTTTGATCATAGTCGGCGATGGCGTCATCCAAACCATCGCGCTGTTCCTCGAGAAGACCGCGGTAATAATGGGCGAGGGCAATAGCCGGATCGAGCTTGATGGCGTGGTTATAATCGTCAATGGCGAGATTGGTATCGCCTTTAAACTGTTGGGCAAAACCACGATTATAATAGGCGAGGGCGATATTGGGATTGATCTGGAGAGCCTGGGTGTAATCGGCAATGGCGCCATCGAAGTTGCTTTCCTGCATCTTGGCTTTGCCGCGGTTGTAGTAGGCCAAGGCGTTTTTGGGACTGAGCTCGATCGCATGGTCGAAATCGTTGATCGCGGCGTCGAAATTCCGTTTTTGCAGCATATTGATGAGACCCCGGTTGTAGTAGGCGGTATCCAGACTCGGGTCGTACTCAAGCGCCTGGCTGTAATCGGTCCTGGCACCATCGGCATCACCCCGGGATTGGCGAATAAAGGCGCGGTTAATATAAGCCTTGGCATTATGAGGATCGGCATTAATGGCCTGATTGAAATCGGACAAAGCATCGTCCTCATCGTGCATGGCTTGTTCGGCGAGACCACGGTAGTAGTAGGCGGAGGCAAAGCTTGGATCGAGACCCAGGGCTTGGCTGAAATCACTGATCGCGCCGTTATCGTCGCCTCTGTTCAACCGGGTAATGCCGCGGTCGGTATAACCTTGGGCATCCTTGGGTTGAATTTCGGCCACTGGAGGCGTTGGCACCGGAGCGGAGGACGCGCTTGGAAGTTTAGCGCTGGAAGACATCCGAACTAAAGCATGGGAAGGATGGAAATAGACCAAGAGGCCGGCGCAAACGGCGAGCCCGGCAAAAATAGAGAAGAGGGTCACTAATGCGAGACGGCCTCGCGCGCGGTGGCGTCCTTTTTTCGGCTCGGCTTTCAGCGGCGCTGGCCTCGGTTCCTGTACCGGAACCACTTTTTGCGCAGAAATTGCGGGCTGCGAAAGAAGTTTTTCGGCCGGTTTTGCTGGAGGCTCTTTGGCGACTGGCGTCGCCTTCGCGGAGTCGCTTTCTTTGAGCGTGGGAATCCCTTGCTCCCCGGCTTTGCTGGGTGCCTTCGGCGGAACGACGGTCGCGGATTTGATTTCGGACAGAGATGGGTTAACCAAACCAGGAAGCACGGGCGGAGTAGGCGCTTTGATCTGCGCCGGTTCAGGAACAGGCGGAAGCAGCTTAACCGGAACGGAAAGCGCGGGCGAAGCAAGCGCTTTGGTCTGCGCCGGTTCGGGAACAGGCGGAGGCAGTTTAACCGGAACGGAAAGCGCGGGCGGAGCAGGCGCTTTGGTCGGCGCCAGTTCGGGAACAGGCGGAGGCAGTGGCGGGGGCGGTTTAACCGGAAGGGGAACCTCAGGCGGAGCAGGCGCTTTGGTCTGTGCCAGTTCGGGAATAAAGTAAGGCTTTTCGATAACAGCAGGAGGAGGCAAAAACAAAGGTTTCGGTAAAGCGGGCAAAGAAAGTTGGAATTTTAGCGCGGGTTTTATAACCGGGCGGCGAGGCGGTACGAGAGCAGTGGTATCGGATCGTGCTGTGACAGGCGGTGGCAATAGACGCTGATTCTCCAGTTGGGACGGCGGGACAGCGGCAAGTTCTTCCCCGGTTTCCACTGTCGTCTCCGCCGGAGGTTCGGCTGCGGGCTGCTCAAAATGTTCTTTGTACGACTCGGGCATCAGGGTGACAGGTTCTCGAGCAATTTCTCCCGCGGTCTCGGCGGGAAGTTCGGTTGCGGGTTGCTCAAAGTGTTCTTGATACAGCTCGGATGCCAAAATTGCAGACTCTTCAGTAACTCTGCCTCTCGCTTCAACCGGCGACTCCGTTGCGAGTTCATCCAAATGTTCTATATCCAGGTCGAGCAGTGGGACGGGAAGTTCTTGGGAGTCTCTTGCTGTAATTTCAGCCGGAGATTCCTCTGCCTCCGTCGCCTCCGCTGGAAGTGCCACCCCGGGCTGATCGATTTGTTCTTCAACGGATTCTGATTTGAGAGCGACCGGCTCTTCGGCCGTTTCTTCCATCGGCTCCATTGAAAATTCGCGTTCTAGTTGGTCGATGTGTGGCTCTTGCGTGGGCATTAGAACCACGGGTTCAACGATCACCTCTTCCAGCATCTCCACTGGGAACGCGAGCTCGGGTTGATCGACCTGTTCCCTTATTGGCTCAGGCGCTGGAGCAACAGGCTCTACTCCTGCTGCTTCCCTCGTCGCAACCGGAAGCGCGAATTCAAGCTGACCAAAGCATCCTTCAACCGGCTCAGATTCCAGGGCAACTGGCTCTTCCACCGTTTCTGCCGCCGGTTCCACTAAAAGTTCGTGCTCTGGTTGATCGATAGATACTTCCTGAATTGATTCTGGCTCGAGCGTCGGAGCTACCGGTTCGGCAACCGCTTCTTCCATCGCCTCCATGGGAAGTGCGACTTCGGGCTGACCCAAGCGCTCTTCAACCGGCTCAGATTGCGGAGCATTTGGCTCTTCCACAGTTTCTACAGCCGGTTCCACTAAAAGTTCGTGCTCTGGTTGATCGATGGATACTTCCTGAATTGATTCTCGCTCGAGCGTTGGAGCTACCGGTTCGGCAACCGCTTCTTCCATCGCTTCCACGGAAAGTGTGGCTTCGGACTGGTCCAAGTGCTCTTCAAGCAGCCCGGACTGGAGAGCGACTGGTTCCGTGGTCGCTTCTACGATCCCGGCGGGAGATTCGACTCCCGGCTGACTAAAGCGTTCTTCAGTTGGCCCCGTAACCATCCCAGACATAACCGCCGTTGGCGTCTCCATTCCGCTTGTCACCGGTTCAGGTTCGGCAACTTGTTGAATTGGTTCTGCCGGAGGAATGGCGGACTCCGGTTCCAAATAGGATGGAGAAACTTGACTTTCGAATGGAGCTTTCTCGGCAGTGCGGAGAAGTGACGGTAAGATCGCCGTATCGGAATGGACGGAAATGACGGGCGGTGGGAGGGGACGCTCCGGTCCGGAATCAGGCGTTTCGGGTGAAACTTCGCCGCTTGGCTGAGGCGATGCGATGAGCGGCGGAACCGTGCGTGTCCGTACCGGCGGACGTTTGAAGGATGTAACCAAATTTCCCATGAGGGAGCGGCGTCCTTTTTCCGCCTCTTTCCCTTTTTCTTCCTTTGCTTTTTCTTTCGTTTTTCTCTTGCGCCGGACATTGAGAAATGGAAGGCGCGTTGCCGGGGGCGAAGCGGATTGGGCCACAGCGGACGCCGTCGTTTCATCTGTGGTTTCTGGAATTGGAACCGGTACGGATGAAGACTCCGGCAAGTTTTCCACGGCGGGCGCCGGCTCAACGGTAATTTCCCCGGCCGGTTCAGAGAACGAAGTTGCAGTGGATGGCGCTTCAGAAAGAACTTCAAGTTCCGGCGTGGAAGACGGATGGGGATCGGAAGTGGTTTCGGCGTCAGCGGTAAGAAGGTGGAGCGATTCGGCCACCTCCATCGCGGGCGGCGCGATTTCTTCCGGAATCGGCTCGGCCACAGACTGAGCATCAGGAGTAACTTCGGCATCGCCGGCAAGAGGATGGAGCGATTCGCCTACCTCCATCGCGGGCGGCACGACTTCTTCCGGAATCGGCTCGGCCACAGGCTGAGCAGCGGGAGTAACTTCGGCATCGCCGGCAAAAGGATGGAGCGATTCGGCCACCTCCATCGCAGACGGCGCGACTTCTTCCGGAATCGGCTCGACCACAAGCTGAGAACCGGAGTCGGCTTCAACGGGAACAGAGCGAACAGGCTTAGTCTTTTCAGACGAAAGTCGCCCAAGCAGGGGAGGTGGCGGAGGAGGATGCGCCAGCGCATACTGGAGCGTCGTCCAATTAGTTTGGCCTTCGTGACGCGCGGGATCGGAGAGAACGACGAGTCCATCAGCAAGACATTCTCTGACACTTTCCTGGGTATAGGGCCCAAACTCAGTGCCCGAAATCATGATGTAGATTTGCATCATCATTTCCCCGGACATGCTAATCGGTCAAAAGGGAGTCCCTTCCTCTTAGAGGGCAAATGGATAAGAAGCATCGTTTTATTCGCGCCGATTCAAAATGGATTCGTGGGACATTCTGCTACATTTGGGTCTGCAAGTCGAGAACACGGCAACAAGACCTCGAGAGAAACACGAAAGCCAATCGTCTCCGGTCTGCTATGTGAGCCGGAGGCTGAACCTACGCCTATTTTTCGGACAGCCTCTAGACTCCATTTCAGAGACGCGTAGCCGTTTCATCCGAACCAAGCATGAGTTTGCGGTCGAGCTTTTTAACCTGAACGAGAAGATAAACGCAGAATGCATTGACGGCGATGCCGATGAAAAGGATCGCCGCGGTGCTCCATAAATCAGGAATTTTAGCAAGCATGCGGGTTGTCCTTTCCTGCATAAAAATACCGACCGCAAGAGCCATGGCGATCAGAATGCAAAGAACAATCAGAGTGCCGGAAACAAAAAGGATCCGTCCGATTTTTTGCCGGAAGGTCATCGCGACACGCGGTGGCGCGTCAAAAAGGTCCGTCAACCACGTGAAAATGGAAAAAGCATGCCGAAACATCGTTTATACCGGCTCAGTGTACGCCAGAATAAAATATATTCAAGGCAAGCAGCGCAGGGGCGGTGTCCTACAAAATGAAACTTGAGAACGAGCAGGAAATACTTCACTTCTAGTTTGATCCAGGTCTAGACTTTGGATCGAAAGTTCTATCAAGGGGGACGCTGAGCCATGATTCTCGTTACCGGCGGCACTGGTTTTGTGGGTGGAGAGATTGTCCGGGAATTGCTTGGCCTGGGCTATAAGGTGCGGGTGCTTGCCCGTAATCCCCAAAAAGCGGCCCGCCTGGCTCACTTGCCCGGCGTAGAGATTGTGGCCGGTGACGCCTTGAAGCCGGAAACGTTGCCGGCGGCGATGAACGGAGTCGAGGCGGTCATTCATCTCATCGGGATCATCGCGGAAACGCCGCAGATGTCATTTGCGCAGGCTCACCTCAAAGCCACCTGCCATGTGCTGGCTGCGGCCAAGCAGGCCGGCGTAACCCGCTGGATTCAGATGAGCGCGGCGGGAACGCGACCCCATGCGGCTTCCCGCTACCACATGACAAAGTGGGAAGCGGAAGAGCTCGTGCGGCACAGCGGCCTTGATTGGACGATTTTCCGGCCTTCGCTGATTTACGGCTACGATAAACGCGACCGCATTTTGAATATGCTTCGGTTCGCCGTATCCGGTCCGCTGCTTCCTCTTCTGGATGGCGGCCTTCCTTTAGTCCAACCGGTGAGCTTGCGCGAAGTGGCGCGCAGCTTTGCCCGGGCGCCCTCCTCGGCAGCAAGCCTGGGGCGCGAATTCGACCTTGTCGGCCCGGTACCACTTTCCTGGCGCGAGATGGTCTTCAAAGTGGCACGCGCACAGAACCGTAGCGTCATATACGAGGATATCCCGATTCTGTTGATTTTGCGCATATTCTTATGGCTGGTGATCGGGTTCCTGCCTTTGATCATCATCGCGGGATTGTGGCTGGGACGGCTGCCCCTCGCCTGCGCCGAAATCACGGCGCTGGCCGAGGTGGCGCTGCTCCTGGTGGCAAACCGGTGGAAGCAACTCATCGTCTTCAATGTGCCATCGGGACAAGTCCAGATGCTGGCTCTCGGCTGGGATGCTGCCGTTCCACGCCAGCTTCGCATCGGCGAGCAACTCAAAATGGCTATTGAGGACAATGTGGGCGATCCCCTTCCCGCGGCGGCGGCATTTGACTATGTGCCTGAAAGCTTCGATACGGGCTTGGCGCGATTCGATTACTTATGACAAAAGAGTGACAAATATCCGGGAGCTTGCCAGAAATAGGTCTTTGGCTTTACTTTTCGCGGTTCAGATTCGGTCTCTTTTCTCAAATCCATGCTCCTGCTTGCGCAACGTTGCGCCCTAGTCTTCTTTGGAATCGTTCTTGCCTGCGCTGGAATGAACGCGCGAGCGGGAATGACGGCCTTTGCCGATCCGGGCCAGACCGATTTTGACACGGCCCTGCAGACCCTCAATCCCTACGGGAAATGGTCAAAAATCGACGGAGTATGGGCCTACACTCCATTCGATCACCAGGCGCCTTACACAGACGGACGGTGGATTTACACCGAATATGGCTGGTTCTGGAAAGGGAACCTGCCTCATAGCTGGGCCACGGAGCATTACGGCTATTGGAAACGGGCGCCGAATCACATCTGGTCGTGGTATCCAGGACCTTACTGGCTGCCTGAAATCGTGGAAATTCGCTCGACCTCGACCCATATCGGCTGGCGCAGCGCAGCGGTGGATGAGGACGGCGATTTTATCGAAAAACCGGAAGACCGCTGGGCCAAAACTGATGAATGGACCTTCGTCACGCTGGCGCAATTCGCCAATCCTATCACCCCCGGCATGGTCGCCACGCCAGACCAGGCGGCGAGCCAATTGGAGGACTCGATCAAATCCACCCATACCTATGTGACCTACCGGGAAATCGACCGGCCCGGACCGCATCCCGCCGATTTTTTGGCGCTCTGCAAGGATGGCGGCATGTTCGCGCCGGTCACGCTCCAGGACAAACTCGCCCTGCAAGCGCCATCTCCTCCGCCGGTCATTCCCGGCATCACCCCGGGAACGACCCTTACTAGTACGAGTACAAATGTAGCGCCGATTCCGTCCCCTCCAAGCGGGTTGGCAAAGGCAAAAACACCGCCAGGTCCAACAACCAACGCGCTTCCGGCCAAGGGCGCGCCGGCCAGCGATACGCGCAAGGTAAAATACTGGATCACCAGATGCCTGCCAACATACTGGACTCCGGTTCCGCGCGACGCCAAACCGGACGAGCTTTATATCTACCGGCCCGATTTTTACCAGGACCTTGATGGTATCAATCGCCGTATTGCGCTCTGGCTCGACCCCAATCTGCTCCGCCGCACGAAACAAAATCTGGCCGATCTTTTGACCGGAAGCGCGCCCACCAAAACGGACGGCACCGCCAGTAACCTACCGGCGATTCCTGCGGTGCCGGCAGATTCGACGGGATCGTCAAGAGCTTCCAATCCATTCCGTAATTCGTTTGATGAGACCTATCAAGGAGGCGGGCCGCGTTCTTCCAGCGAGTCGACCAAAGGCTCATCCAGCGCGCCCAACTCTGTGCCGAATACCAATGCTCCGATCCCCCCGCCCTACGCCACCAACGCCGCCCCGGTCAATCCGCATTGAATCGCCGGTCACCGGCCGGAACGCGACCATTTTCCAATATTGCGGCGGCGGACGTCCCCGCTAACATGAGCGGATATGCAGGAAAGTTACATTCAGGAGCTGTTCGCCGAGCGGATCGGAGGGAAGCGTTACGGCAAAGAGACCACCATTTACAAATTCGAGAAAATCAAACGCGCCAAGCGCGCCGCGCTGCAAGCCAATCCAGGAACGGAGCTTTTTGACCTCGGCGTCGGTGAACCTGACGCCATGGCCGATGCCGGCATCATCGATACTCTCCACGCCGAAGCCCGCAAACCGGAAAATCGCGGTTACGCCGACAACGGCGACGCCGTGCTCAAAAACGCCGCCGCCAAATATCTGCGCGAGATCTGCGGTGTCTCCGTCAATCCCGAAACGCAGATCGTCCATTCCATCGGCAGCAAAGCCGCGCTCTCCATTCTGCCCGCGGCATTGATCAATCCCGGCGATGCCGTGCTCATGACCGTCCCCGGTTATCCGGTTTTCGGCACCCATGCGAAGTATTACGGCGGCATCGTCCACAACCTGCCATTGCGTGAGGAACACGGCTTCTTGCCCGATCTCAAAAGCATTCCCTCCGATATCCTGGCTCGGGCCAAAGCGCTCGTCCTCAATTATCCGAATAATCCAACCGGCGCCAGCGCCACGCCCGCCTTTTTCGCCGAAGCCGTCGCCTGGGCAAAACAACACCGAATCGTTATCATTCACGATTTCGCCTATGCCGCGCTGGTATTCGAAGGCAAGCCGCTCAGCTTCCTCGCCACGCCCGGCGCGATCGACGTCGGCATCGAATTGCACTCGGCCAGCAAGAACTTCAACATGACCGGATGGCGTTGCGGTTTCGTCGCCGGCAATGAACTCCTTGTCAAAGCCTACGGCGACGTTAAGGACAACACCGATTCGGGCCAATTCCTGGCCATCCAGCACGCCACCGCCTACGCCTTTGACCACTCGGAAATCACCGCCGGCATCGCCGCGAAATATTCGCGCCGGATGGACTTGCTCGTCGATGTCCTCCGCCAGGCCGGATTCAAGGCCCATAAACCGAAGGGATCCTTTTTCCTTTATGTCGCCGCGCCCAAGCGGGCCGAAATGGCCGATGATTCCGGAAAAGAAATCGATTTCCCGAATGCCGAAAGCTTCAGCCAATGGCTGATCACGGAAAATCTCATCTCAACCGTGCCGTGGGACGATGCCGGCGCCTATGTCCGTTTCAGCGTGACTTTCGCGGCCAAAGATATCGAAGACGAAAAACGGGTCGCCCGTGAAATCGGGCGGCGGCTAAGCCGGTATGCCTTTCATTGGTAAAATGGGCGCGGCGATGGAAATTTCATCCCCAGCCCGACCTCTAGCCTTGCCCTATTAGCCAGCACATCTTAGATTCACCCTTGCATCTGAGGTCCGCCCAAGCACATGTACATCATCTCCGCTTCCTTTGATCCGGAATTGGCGTGTATGAAAGCCGGTGAATTGCTTGCGCTTGGCGATGCCCCCGAACGCCTGGCGGAACGGCTCGGCATTACGCGGGATCTTGATGCCGTCAAGCTTGGCGTCGTCCAGGCCTCCTATTCCCGGCTCATCGTCGATTTGACCCGGATCAAACAGTACGTCGATATCGAGAAGCAGATCGAAGACATCCAGAGCGGCAAAACCATGCTCGGTTTTCTTGGTTCCGGCTACAAAGAAAAGCAAATCGCCAAACTCAAGGAACAGCTCCGCAAGTTCGGCGCCTTGATCGAGGCGCCCCGCTGGTTTTATAGCCAGCCCCGGGTCCGTCTCCTCTCCGCCATACGCGATTACGCCCTCGATGGCTCGCAACAGGGCGATGCGGCCTGGAAGGAAGTCGATGAGAGGTCTCTTATCTTTCCCGTCGCCGAAATGTACGAGAACATGGACCAGGTCTTCGCGGAAAAACTGATCAAAGAATTGGAAAAACCGCTCAAAGATGTCGACGGCAAATTTCTGCTCGAAAAATTCGAGGGTAACCGTTCCATTACCTTCGATTTCAATGCCGGCACGGCCACTTACTACGCACCCGCACCGGCTCATAGCGAGTGATTTTGGCCCCGGCAACTTGCCGGACAAAGCCCAAGGATTTGTTACTGGGATAATTCCTCCCCGGCAATCCTGCATGTCACTCCACCGATTGTCGCGGTTTCAGGAACAGGTTCGGATAGCCGGTAACGCATATAATCCTCACGGTAGACGTCACGGTCTATCCAAATACCATAACCTTGATTCGCATAACCCCGCAAAAAAGAAGGATTATCTACGGTCGTGCGGCTCATCACCACACCAGGTCCGACGCGATAGGCCATTCTTTGGTTTTCAGGTCGGGCATCGGCGTTCCGGGCCATGAGTTGTGCTTCCTTTCCCACTCGAGATCCCATGGCCAGACATTCGCGATGACCACTCTTCTGCCGCCCATGACAAAATGAGAAGCCGCCGCGATCTCCGGTCCCTTGAACGCCGGTTTGCCCCGAAGCGACTGTTCCCAAAGGCTCGGCTCCAACTTCAAACCGGTCCAGACCCGGTTATCGAAGCAATCGAGCTGCGCAAGCTGAACGCCCAGGCAGGCCATGACAAAGCAGGCCCATAGCCAGGGCCCCGCCTGCATCGCGCTGAGCAAAATGAGAAAAGCAACCAGTGGGATCATCACCGCGGGCTTCATTGGATAGAGAAAAAAAAGACCGAAAAAAACGAGCGTCAGCCACACCCCCATGTAACCAACGATAGGCCGTCCAAAAGGTGGAATAAGTCGGAAATGACCCCGGGCCTGGATAAAAAGATACGCGGCGAACACCATCGGAATCAGTCCCAGCGCGTGAAAAATAATCTTATAGAGGCCAACGCCCAAGCGAACCGCCAGACTCAACGGAATGGGATATGGCCGGTTCATTCCGAAACGAAACACTAACGGTCCCCACAGCAAAACCAGCAGCACGGCGGCAAATAAAATCAGTCCCAGTTTTTGCCTCCAATTCCGGTCCGAAGCCAGAAGCGTCCCAAAAACCATTCCCAAAGCAACCACGCCAAATTCGATACGGCAGCCCGACGCGCCCACGGCGCAAGCTAGGGCCAGTCCCCACCCAGCCATGATCCGCGGGATTGTGCCGGTAGACAATTTCGCGACGATCCACAGCGCGGCAAAAAGAAAAGCCGATCCCCAGAGAAATTCCTCCCCGTCGGAGGATTCAATCAAAAAAAAAGGCGAAAACATCAGGCACGCGGTCGCCAGAAACCTACGCGCGGGAGAAAGCGGGATCTGTCCCAGAAGAAGCCAGAAAAAAACGGCGCAACCGAGTCCCCCGGCCAGTTGATAGAAGCCGTAGGTTTCACTCGAAAAAGCCGGCCCCCTTTCCACCATCCAAGCAAAAGCAGGCAACATCCAATCCTCGTTCAGTGGATGCCCGGGCGGACGCGACATGGCGAACGCGCCGGTTTGCAGGCGGATATTCGCCGCTTCGATTATTCCATAGCTGTCGATGGAGGAGAGCCCCGCCTTGATGCCGGTCCAGCCTAAGGCCACATATCCCGCCAGCAGCGCCACCGCCGATGCCTGGACAAATTTGGGCGTCATGTCATGTGCCAAAATCGAGTCTGGGCAAAACGGAGCGCTGCTCCAAAATCAATTACGGATTTGCCGGAACCGTGTTGGTTTGTCCCTGCGATCCCGCCGGTTCTGGCTGATTCTGCCCTGAAGTCCCCTGCGACTGGCTTGGATTCCCTGTACCTCCGTCGGCATTCACCTCCGCCAGGTGAAAAACCACCCCGCTATTGGCGAGAAGTTTTTCGGTATAATCCTTCACCTTCTGGGTATCCGTCTGCCGCCGCAAGGCATCGGCGATGGTGGAATGGACTTCGGCTTCCGTCAGTTGGTTGGCTGGATGCTCGTCGGTTACTTTCAGGAATTCATAACCCATCGGCGTTGGAAAAACCGGGCTCACCTCGTTTAATTTGGTTTTGAAAGCAACGTCATCGAAGCCCTCCTCGTGTATTCCCTTGCGAAACCATCCGTCATCGCCACCTTTGGGCGCCTCGGAGCGATCCTCCGTCACCTGGGCCGCCACCTTGGAAAAATCCTCTCCCTTCATCACACGGGCGCGGGCCGCGTCAATGATTTTTTTCTTCGCGGCCTTGGCCTCCGCCGTTGCTCCCGGATCCACCATGACCACAATCCGGCTGGCGCGAATCTGTGGCGGCGTCACGAACAGGTCCTTGTGCTGGAGGTAAAAATCATTGATCTGCTGGTCGGTTGGTTCGTCATTGGTCAAGGCCTCCGCTTTCAACACATCCCGCATTAAAACCTGATCGCGGATATTTTTCTTCAAAATATCCATGGTGATGCCAGCCTCCTTCAATTTCGAATCGAGATCGGCGCCGGGTGGAAGCCGGTCCTTCAACGCCTGTATTTGCTGGTCTGTTACCTGATCCACATCCGGGAATTGCAGGACCTCCGCGCGGGCCAGGATCAGTTTGGTGTTCACCATGTTTTTGAGCAGCACGGATTGCAACGCCAACATCCGGGCCGGACCAACCTGAGCGGCGGTCACATTTTTCAACCGGAGAAAGTTATCCATCTCTTTGTCGAGATCGGCGCGGGTAATTTGCCAGTCGCCCGGTTTCTCGGCCACGATAAACTTCGGGTCCTTCGGATCCGTGACGGCTTGGTGACAGCCCGCCAGCATCAGTACCCCACCGGCCAGAAACGACGCGAAAAGACCGGAAAAGAAGCGGGAAAGAAAAGGCGAAAAACGGAGTATGGGGGAATGGACCATGTGCACAGGTGTAGCGGCCACGGCAGCGAGTGTAAATCGTTTCCGCAACCATTTTGCCCAATCGATCGCTCACTCCCGCAGCTTGCTCTTCGGACCGGGCTATGGCATTGTGTCCATTCACCCATGCCTCGAACCCGAGCCAAGCTCATGCCTGAAAACGGCACGGCCCTGCGCACACCGCCCACCAAACGCTCCCCCGTTCTCACCCGGGAAACCCAGGCGATTTTTGCCCGCTTCGAAAAAGAGATTGGGCTGCCTCTGCTCGCTTACTGGACTTCTTCCGGCGGTTCGATTTGCCAGAACGACGTCATGGCCATGGCGCAACTGCTCGAGACCCGCAAGCACGGCACGGTGGTCGGTCTCTTCCTCAAATCGGATGGAGGCAATCCCGAAGCCGCCCTGCGTCTGGTCCATCTTTTGCGCAATCGCTTCAAGCGCGTCATTCTTTACGCGCCCTTTGAGTGCGCTTCCGCCGCCACCATGGTTGCCCTCGGCGCGAATGAAGTCCACATGGGGCCGACTTCGTACCTGACCGCCGTCGATACCAGCCTCAAACATCAGCTCTCGCCGGTCGACAACCGCAATGAAGCTGTCTCCGTCAGCCAGGATGAGGTCTCCCGCATCCTGCGGCTCTGGAAAGAGCAGCGCAGCAAAGGCAATCCCTACCCCGAGGTCTACCGCTACCTTCATCCTCTCGTTATCGGCGCGCTTGATCGCTCCAGTTCGCTCTCCATTCGCATTTGTCAGGAACTGCTCGGTTATCATATGCGGGACCGCAGGCGCGCGGCGCGCGTCAGCAGGCAGTTGAATTCCACCTATCCCTCCCATTCTTACCCCATCACGGCGCATGAGGCGCGGCATCTTGGACTCGATATCCGCGACCTCGGCGCGCAAGAAGCCGCCCTGTTGCGTGAACTCAACGGTCTTTATTCCCGGATGGCGCATCCGATCCTGACCGATTACGACCAGGAAAATCATCATAACCACGAAATCTGTAACATCCTGGAAATCAATGGCCGTCAAATCTATTACCAGGTCGACAAAGATTGGCACTACCGCAAGGAAGAGCGGCGTTGGATCGCCACCAATGACAAGTCGGGCTGGAAACGGGTACTTTTCAAGAACAAGCGATGGTCGCCGGAGACATTTTATATCCGGTAGGGTGTGAAGGTTCTAAATGAGGCTGTCCGAAAAGTAGGCGTGGGGCGTGCGACGAGTCGAATTGGGGCCGAATCGAGGCGCAAGAGACGAGCATACCCGCCAGAGGTCTGTAAGGAGCGAGCAATAAAGAGCTCGGCCCAAATTCGCCGTTACCCTCTGAGCCGAAGTCCTTTTGCCTTGGAGCTGTGTCGATTCTGCGCACGGCAGTATTCTTTTTGGGCGAAGCGTTACTGCCGTCCGCAGGACCGCTCGGCTCCTTGCCCAACGCAAAAATCCTTTCGGCGCGGCCCATGCCTACTTTTCGGACAGCCTCTAAACCAACAGCACTCGCTTATAGATTTCCCGCAACGGCAATGGCAGGCCGTTATAGAACGGCCCGAACTGGGCATAGCCGTGGCTCACTTCGTCGAAACGCATCTCGTAAACGATGGCCTTGATGTCGAAGGGATCGTGCGCGAAAAGGGTGACGCCCCATTCCCAGTCGGCCAGTCCCGTCGAGCCGGTGACGAGCTGCCGCACGCGCCCCGCGTAAGCGCGCCCAACCCGCATATGGCCGCCCATCAGCTCCCGCCGCCGGGCGTGGTCAAGCGCGTACCAATTCTGGCTGGGTTCGCGCTTTTTGCTCATCGGGTAAAAGCAGAAGTATTCCCAGGCGGGCAGGACAGGATAGAGCCGGTCATGGGTGTAGTGGCGGATGCGCTCGCGAAACGCGACCAGCTTCGCCTCCGATTCGGTGCTGCCGCGCGCGAGGCCCTCGTTTTTCTCCAGCTCCAATGCGTAATCCTCCTCCTTCTGCGTGTACTCCGACTTCTCGGTCATCGAAAGGTAGGTAAACTCGGGTTCGAGGACGGCGGGGCCAAGCGACGCGGCGATCTCTTTTTCGAGAGCGTTGAGAAAATGGAGATTGGGCGTGAGGATCATGAAGCCCAGATCGGCCCGCGCCAGCATCGAGCAGGTGACGATCTGCGTTTGGGGCAGGCCGCGCGCCCCGGCGACGAGTTCTTCGAGCGCGTCAAGAGCGGCGGCTCGCGCCTCGGCCGGTTGCGCGCGCCAAACCGTTAGGTTCACGCGGTAAAAAAGATGGAGCGCGCCGAGGCCCTCTTGAGGTTGAAGCGGTTTGAGCGGATTCGGATCGGAAGAAGATTCGGTGGTCACAAGCGCCAGCTTAGAATCGAAGTCGAAATTAGCCAAGGTCGCTTTGCGGGACAGAACCCGGCGGAGAAACCATTTTTCGAACAACCTCTAAAAGCTTGAATGTTCATCCGGCTACGGGAGGATCAAGGCCGTTCGCCGCATGAAAATTCTCTTCTCCGCCTATTCCTGCGGCGCCACGAAGACTTCGGAGCCGGGTAATGCCTGGCGGGCGGTCAATCATGCCATCGCCGAAGGTCACGAAGTTTGGGCCGTCATCCAGAAAAGCGGCTACGAGCGCGATTTCACCCATTATCTCGCCGAACATCCGCTGCCCGGTTTCCATCCGGTCTTCTTCGACCTGCCGCCGCTGGCGGTTCGCGCGTTGGTGAAACCGGACCTGCGAGGCAATATCTACTATCATTTGTGGCAAAGGAAACTTCTGCAGATCGCGCGGGAGCTTCACGCCCGGGTCGGCTTCGACCTGGTTCAGCATATCACCTTTGGCCGGTACTGGAGTCCGAGCGGCGTGCGCGACCTGGGCATTCCGTTTATCTGGGGACCGGTCGGCGCGGCGGAAGTGGCTCCCGCCTCCTTTCTGGCCGAGTTGCCGCCCCGGGAACGTCTCTTCGAATTTATCCGTGATAGCGTGCGCGCCGTTTCGCATCTGGATCCCGCCCTTCGCGCCACCGCCCGGGCCGCCACGATCGCCATTGGGATCAGCCGTGAATCATGCGAGGCCCTGCGGCAGCTTGGCGCGCGGCGCGTCGAGCAACTCCCGCAGGCCGCCCTGGCCGACGATGAACTGGCCGTGTTCGACCGTTTCCCGCCGCCTCCGCCGGGACCCTTCCGCGCCATCTGCATGGGCCGCCTGCTTCACTGGAAAGGATTTCACCTCGCCATCCGGGCTTTCGCCCTTTTTGCCCGGAATAGTCCCGAAGCCGAGTTGTGGATCGTCAACGACGGCCCTTTTTTGCGCGAGCTGGAAAAGACCGCCGCCGAGTCGGGCGACGGCTCACGTGTACGTTTTTTCGGCCACCTGCCCAAATATTCCGACGTGCTCGATAAGCTCGCCCAATCCCACGTGCTGATGCATCCCGCGCTGCACGAAGCTTTCGGCAACGTTTGCATGGAAGCGATGGCGGCGGGAAGGCCCGTCGCCTGCCTCGATATCGGCGGCCCCGCCGCGCAGGTCACACCCGCATGCGGATTCGCCGCGCCGGTTACCTCCCCGCGGGCAGCGGTCGAGGCGCTGGCGGGGTTTCTTACGCGGGTTGATCAAGACCGCGCCTTGCTGGCGGCCATGTCCGGCCAGGCGCGAGCCCGCGTTCGGGAAAAGTTCACCATGCGGATCATGGGTGCCGCCTTCAGTTCATTCTACCGTCAAGCTGCCGGGTTGAGGGAGAGGTAAACGGCCCGGTTTCCCCTCCCCATTTTCCCATAAAACCACTGCCCACAGCAAACACCAGCGCATCGAATACGAAAAGATTGCAGCTTTTTTCTTAAATTTATGTATCTTTTGTCGAAATTGAATGATCTCCTTGGGTTGTGACGGTCTTTTATGAGTGAGAATGAGGCAGAACCAGGACAGGCGGCGCTACGAGCCACGCAAACTCTTGCCTTGATTGAGGCGGAACCGATCAATCCCGACGTTTGGGAGAGGCTCGCCGTCAAGGTCAAGGGCCAGAACGATCCTCTCAGCATCAAGAGCCTCGAAATTATCATCGAAGGTCTCAAAGCGTTGCGGGAAGAGAAAGCCGAGGCCAAGTTTTCCACGTTTTCGTTGTCGATGTTCATTCGTCTTTCGAAAGCCTACAACAGCCCCACGCTCTTAAAAGAAGTGGGACTCATTTACTTGCGCGATCTTGGCCTGCCCCACGTCGCCTTGCATCATTTTGAGCGCGCCCTCCGCCTGGACGGCCCCGAGAAGGAATTGCGCCCACTGATCGAAGCTTCCGCTGTCGCCGTGCAGCGGCAGCTTGCCGCGCGCCACGGGCAAGGGGCAGCCTACTCCGGCATCACCACCCAGCAGCATGCCAAGCCGATTGCGCCGACGGTGATCCGCAAAACCGGCAAATTACTTCTTCCCACCCGCTTCACTCATACAGCGGCCACAAAAATCAGCGACACTCTTCCTGAAGTCGATGCCGAGGCGGCTGACATCCTTGACTTCGATACCCCTCATTGTCTTCAAGAAGCGGCGGCGGCGATCAAGAACGGACGCTTCAAGCGAGCCCGCGCCTTGCTGGAAAAGGCCAACGAAAAACCGGCCGACAAACTCGAAATGTGGCAGGCTTGGACCAATCTCGGCCAGGCTTGTTACGAAGCCGGCCAGCATCCCATGGTCGAGACTTCCTTCTATGAAGCGATGAAGTACGACCCCAATGAGATGGCTTCCCATTTCAATCTCGCCCTCGGATATCATCTCAACCGGAAATACAACCTCGCTCTGGCTTCCTACCAGCGGGCCAACCAGATTGAGCCCAAACATCCCAAGGTGTGGTGCAATCTGGGCGTGCTCTATTTTCAAATGGATCAATTCGCCCAAGCCGAATCGGCGTTGCGTTACGCCACGCTGGCCAATCGCGACTATGCCCGCGCCTGGGACAACCTCGCGGCCGCCCTCGGCGCGCAGGATAAACTCGATGAAGCGGTTATCGCGTGTGAACGCGCCACCGCTCTGCGGCCCGATTATCCCGAAGTCTACTTCAAGCTTGGAGTCGTTCATTTCAGTAAAAACGACCTCCCCAAGGCGGCCGATCATTTCCGCCGTTCCGCCCTTCTGCCCAGCTTGGCCGCTTACAGCGATTCTTTTCTCGCCATGGTCCATGCCCGGCTCGAACAGACGGAGGCATCCGAGGCCGCGGTGCACCGCGCGGCCAAAGCCGACCCGAAATGCGACCTACTTTGGATGGCCTGGAACGATCTCGGCCAAGCTTGGTACTCCGCCGGCGATTATCATCGCGCCGCCAATGCCTACGGTGAAGCCACCATGCTCAAGCCCGACGAGCCCGAGGCTTGGTTCAACCTTGGGGTCAGCTATCATCAAATTGGCGATCTCAAAGCGGCCCGTGATTCTTACCAACACGCCGTCGATCTCAAGGAATCGATGGCCGGCGCCTGGCACAATCTCGGGATTGTTTGCGCCCAGAAGGAGGACCACGGCGCCGCGATGACGGCCTTCCGCCGGGAAGTCCACTGGGCGCCGAACAATGTCCGCGCCTGGTACGATCTCGGCGTAACGCTGCAAAAACTCGGCCGCGACAAGGAAGCCGCCATTGCTTTCGCCAAAGTCGACACCCTTACTCCCGGCGCGCATCCTTCGGGCGAAACCGCCCCGGGTTCCGAGAGTCCGGATACTGTGATTGCAAAAACCGGTCATCCCACTGTCAGTCCGGAGCATACTATTTCCAAAACTGGTCCGCTTACGGCGGATTCCGGCCGTGTTGCCGCAACCGGTTCGTCCGATCCGCCGGCAAATTCACCGTGATTATATCCGCGCCGCCTGCTTGAATGCGGTCGCTTTATGCCCATACGCCTGCTGCTTCTTCTCGGTTTCATGATGCTTATCGGCTTGACTCCGGCGTTAGGACAACAGACCTCCAGTTCGAATGCCGGCGGTGACAGCCGCGCCAAAATTGAGCAAGAGACTTTCTATCTCATCAATGCCTACCGCGAAGCCAGCAAACTTCCTCCGCTGCAGTGGGATCCAATGATCGCCAACGTCGCCCGGAACCATAGCCACGACATGGCCACCGGGGAAATTGGCTTTGGTCACGCCGGCTTTCACAATCGGGTCGTCAAACTCAGCGCCGCCTTTGCCGGACTTCAGGGCGCGGGTGAAAACGTGTTTGAAAGCGACGATCCCACCGGGATTGCCCGAAGCGCCGTCGCTGCCTGGCTAAAAAGCCCGCCTCATCTCAAAAATATCCGCGGCGATTACAACTTTTCCGGACTCGGCATCTGGGAGGATCAAAAGGGCATGATCTATTTCACGCAGATTTTTGTGAAACTTCCGCGTGCCGCCGAAACGGCCCAAGCTGTTCCTCCGACCCCAGGAATCCTTTCCCCCTTTGGGTTGTTCGCCACACCCAGCACAAGGTAGCTTAATGTCCCGCGGGAACAGGCGGGATGCTATAGTTCTGGTTGATCAGCCACATCGTGTCGCTGTACTGGGATTTATAAAGAAATCGGGCGCTGCCATCGGCAAAGACATAGTTCGAGCCGCCAAAGTAGGCGGTTTTGTTCAGGATATCGTTCTGATTTCCTTCCACGAAATCCATATAGTATTGGGTAATGCCGTGGACCTTCTGGCCTAACAAAATAAGGTTGCTGGCATCGGTCAGATTGACCAAACCCACCGTGATATTGGGGTTATTATAAGCCCCCAAGTCGTTAAATCCGTTGAAGAAAAATGAGCTGTTGTTGCTGCCATTCGAAAGGAATTGATCTTGAGGTATCTTCATGGCGACTGGGTCGCCTGGATCGACGTAGACCGACAGATCGGGCACGTAGGGTTGGAGTAAAATGGGCCATTTATTGTTTCCATCGCCTTCAACGCGCCCGGGAAGTTGTCCATTATTGTCGGTGGCAAAGGACATAAAAGCCATTCCCAAGGTGCGCATATGCGAGGCGCAACCGGTACACTGCGCGTGCAAAATGGCCATTCTGCCGATTGGGAAAGCCAAAAAGCCAAGAATAGCGATGATGCCGATAACGACGAGCAATTCCGTGAGCGTGAAACCCCGTTTTTGATATCGGAACCGTTGATTCATCCTTTCTTTAAACCACCGAGATTAAGAATAGTTACGGGAAAAAAATTTACGAAGGCCTATTACAAATTGGAAATATTTTATTTGAGAATTCACTTCGGCATTGTTCCCATCCCAGGCGAATAGCAACTCAAGGTCAATTCGAACAAGCTTCTCCCAAAAGATGGCGTTATCGCGCCTCCAAAGCCGACTTGATCGTTTCCTTGGGAATCCTCTTGGTGAAGGCGTGGAACGGCTCGCCGGTCTGCCGGTTGGCCGTGTAGTAGTTGAGAAGTTTACCCACCGTTTTATGGATGTCGGATGCCGGAATTTTCCCTTTCACCAATTCATTGAACCGCGCATCCGCACCCAGCTTGCCGCCGATGAACATATCGAAGCACTCCGTCATGACGCCGTTGATTCTGGTCATCCCCCCGCGAAAACCGATATCGGCGATTTGATGTTGTCCGCACGAACTCGGGCAGCCGCTGAAATGGATCCGAATTTTTTCCCGATAAGCGCCGCATTCAGCTTCGAGTTGCCCCACCAGATGAACCATCCGGTTCTTCGTCTCCGCGATCGCCAGGTTGCAGAATTCGATGCCGGTGCATGAGACACAGCCTTGCCGGAAGTTCGATGGCTGCCAGGAAAGGCCATGAGCGCCAAGTTCGGCCTGTAGCCGCGCCAGGTTCTTTCCCGGGATATTCAGCAAAAGCAGGTTCTGCTTATTGGTCGTGGCAATGCGGTCCAAGCCAGACTGGGCATATTTTTTCGCCAGTTCGGCGACTTTCGCCAGTTGATGGCCCCGTGTCCGTCCGCCGGCAAATGACACGCCGATGTACCAGAGCCCGGTTTGCTTTTGCTCGTGAACGCCGAGATGATCACTCTCGGGATCATCCGGGAAAATAAACTCTTCGTGCCGATGGAATTTGCGCCCGGCCAGTTCTTCAACCTTCGCCAGCACCTTTTCCGCGCCCCAGTCGGCCACCAGAAATTTGAACCGCGCGTGCATCCGTTTCTCACGGTAACCGTAGTCGCGAAAGACAACCGAGACGTAGTGAACCATCGGCAGCACGTCGTCCGGAGTCAAAAAAACCGGCAGCGTTTGCGCCAGATGCGGAGAACTCGAAAGGCCACCTCCCACTTTGATCCCAAAGCCGGTTTCAGTTTTCCCGTTCACTCTCCGTTCGAGACCAAACACGCCCACGCAATTGATGTCGGGCTGGGCGCAATGAATCCGGCAGCCCGACACGGAAATTTTGTACTTGCGCGGCAGATTGGAAAACTCGCGGTTGTCGGTCATATGCCGGCTTACCTCGCGCAATTGCGGCGTCGCATCAATAACTTCGCTCTGGTCCAAACCCGCGACCGGGCAGCCGACTACATTGCGCGTGTCATCGCCGCAGGCGCCCGAGGTGGTAATGCCGACTCCGGTCAGCCGGTCAAAAACTTCGGGAAAATCCTCCATCCGGAGCCAATGAAACTGAAACGTCTGGCGCGTGGTGATGTCGGCAAAACCGTGCGCGAAATCGTCCGCCAGTCCACCCATGACCGCCAGTTGCGCCGAGTTGAGTTGTCCACCCGGAATCTTCGTCCGCAGCATGAAGTAGCCGCTGTCTTTCGGACGCTGGCGGTAGACCCCGTACCACTTGAACCGTTCGAAGTCATCCTCCGAAACCGCCTTAAATCCAAGCCGGGCATAACGGTAAATGTCCTGGATGACATCGAGGCCGTCTTTGTTGACTTTGATTTTTTCCTGTGGCGTCGGACCGGGCGTGAATTGGCGAGGAGTCGAAAGCGGCGGCATGGTGCTCATACTTTTAAGACGTGCTTTAAAATAGTACAGGACACCTCACCGGTTGTCATGTTTGCATTGAAAAACGGTTAGAGTCAAAGTTGGTACGTGCTTGCGATTAACGCGGCACTCTCTAAATTCCTCGCATGGACGATTGCCCCGAGTCGCGGCGCCTGGAGGAAGACCGCCACCGGGTCAAAAACTGGAAGCGCTGGGGTCCGTATCTACCGGAACGGCAATGGGGCACGGTTCGGGAGGATTATTCCGCCAGCGGCGACTGCTGGAACTATTTCCCGCACGATCACTCCCGCAGCCGCGCTTACCGCTGGGGCGAGGATGGCCTCCTTGGTTTCACCGACCGCGAATGCCGGCTCTGTTTCGCGCCCGCTTTTTGGAACGGCATCGATCCGATCCTCAAGGAGCGTTTCTTCGGCCTGACCAACGGAGAGGGCAATCACGGCGAGGACGTGAAGGAATCTTACTTCTATCTCGATGGCCTGCCCACCCACTCCTACCAGCGCGCGTTGTATAAATATACCCAGCGCGCCTATCCTTACAGCGACCTCGTCGAGACCAACCACAACCGCTCCAAATTCGAACGCGAATACGAAATCACCGATACCCTCGCCTTTGCCGAAAATCGCTACTTCGATATCGAGATCGAATATGGCAAGGCCGGTCCGGACGATATTCTCATCCAGATCACCGCCACCAATCGCGGCCCCGATCCCGCACAGCTTCACATCCTTCCCACGCTCTGGTTTCGCAACACCTGGTCCTGGGGCCGCCTGACGGAAGACACCCCGGTCCGGCCTGAACTCCGCTGCCGTTCCGGGGATCGCATCGAAGCCCTCCATGCGACTCTCGGCACATTCTTCTTTCTCCTCGATCCCTCCAATCAGAACAATTGCCGCAGCCTTCTCTTCACCGAAAACGAAACCAACCGGGCGCGCCTTTTCGGCCAGCCGAATACCGTCCCCTTTGTCAAAGATGCGTTTCATGAAGCGCTTATCCATGGCCGCGCCGACGCAGTCAACCCGGAGGGGACCGGCACCAAAATGGCGCCTCACTACGAGAAGATCATCGCGCCCGGCGCGGCGTGGACTCTCCGCTTCCGCCTCGCCGATCAAAACCATCTGCCGGCGGAAAGCGACGCTTTCGGCGATATCTTCACCGGCATTTTAGAACAACGCCGCCGCGAAGCCGATGCCTTCTATCAGGCGCATCTTCCCTACCCTCCCGAAAGCGAGGAATTCCGGATTATGCGCCAGTCTTTGGCCGGCCTTCTTTGGTCCAAGCAATTTTACTGCTACGAGGTTCGCCGCTGGCTCCAGGGCGATCCCAGCCAGTTACCTCCACCGCCGGAACACAAGACGGGCCGCAATTGGGACTGGCCTCATATTTTCAACCGGGACGTTCTCTCCATGCCCGACAAGTGGGAATATCCCTGGTACGCCGCCTGGGATCTCGCTTTCCACACCGTCGAATTCGCCCGTATCGACCCCGAATTCGCCAAATCGCAGCTCACCCTTCTTTTGCGCGAATGGTACATGCATCCCAACGGCGCGTTGCCCGCTTACGAGTTTGCCTTTTCCGACGTGAATCCACCCGTGCATGCCTGGGCGGTCTGGCGTGTCTATAAAATTTCCGGCGCGCGCGGCGCCCGCGATGTCGCTTTTCTCGAAAGCGCCTTTCAAAAGCTCCTCATGAATTTCACCTGGTGGGTTAACCGCAAGGACGCTTCCGGGCGCAATCTTTTCTCCGGTGGCTTCCTGGGACTCGACAATGTCGGCGTCTTCGACCGCTCCCAGCCTCTCGGCGACGGCCATTATCTCGAACAGGCCGATGGCACCGCCTGGATGGCCAGCTATTGCCTTAACATGCTCGGCATGGCTCTGGAACTGGCGCAGAGTGATCCGGTTTATGAAGATATCGCCTCCAAATTCTTCGAACACTTTGTCTCCATCACCAACGCCATCAACACGGTGGGCGGCACCGGTCTCTGGGATGACAAGGACGGTTTTTATTACGATCAGATTTCCATCTCCAACGGCGATCCGATCCGGCTTAAGCTCCGGTCCATCGTCGGGCTCCTTCCCCTGATGGCGGTCGCCATTGCTCCCGGGGAAACGATCCAGCGCCTGCCCAATTTCCGCAAACGGTTCGTCTGGTTCATGCGCAACCACCCCGAACTTGGCCTCCATATCTCCGAGATCAACGAACTTGGCGCCGACGATAACATCACCCGCATGCTGGCCATTCCCTCGCGTGACCGGCTCGTCCGCATCCTCCGCTATATGCTCGACGAAAACGAATTTCTCTCCCCCTATGGCATCCGTTCCATCTCCCGCCGTTACAAGGACCATCCCTACATCCTCCACTGGCAGGGCAAAGATCTTCGGGTCGATTACTCTCCGGGGGATAGCACCACCAGCCTCTTCGGTGGCAACTCCAATTGGCGCGGCCCAATCTGGTTTCCCATCAATTATCTCTTGATCGAGGCCCTCGAACGCTACCACCACTTTTATGGCAGCGGTCTCAAGGTCGAGTGCCCCACCGGCTCGGGCCATTTTCTCCACCTCGGGCAAGTGGCCAACGAGATCAAGCGGCGGCTCGTCTCCATTTTTCTGCCCGGTCCGGAAGGCGTCCGTCCCTGCGCTCTCACCCTGGGCCGCTACGCCAACGACCCGCTCTGGCGCAACCACATTCTCTTCAACGAATTCTTCCATGGCGACAATGGCCGCGGCCTCGGCGCGGATCACCAAACGGGTTGGACTTCTCTCATTGCCGATTGTCTGCGAAGTTTGGCCAAACCGTAGGGGGTCTACAGTCCCGCTTCCGACGGAAAATTGGCTCATCTGCTAAGCATTCTTTTAGACAAAAATGGAAATGCTCAGGGCGTTATGGAGATATCTTTGAGGTTTCAAAGATAACTAAAAATGGAACTAACGTAGAAACAGAATTAGGGAGCAAAAAATTTGTTATTAATAGAACCTCTGGTCAATGGGAAGAAGAAAAATAACCTCACCTACCAACCATAGCATCCACGATATCAACAAAACTAAGCGCTGGGAAAGCTTCTCAGTTACGAACACCCCGATTATGTCGTTTATGAAAGCGGAATGGAAACACTCGACTAGAGCCAGACACATCAGTTGGCCAATGAAATCACCGGAATCGAGTATCCGTTCGAAGTAAAATCTGCTTCTATCGGCGCGGAAAAAGTTTCATCCTGCCCGCCGAGAACGCATGGCAAAACCGTTCACAAAAAAAAACGCGGCGGATGCGGACGTTTCCGCGCCGCGTCCGGCGGCAAAGAGCAATGTCCCGGCGCAACCGCTGCCGGAGTGGCTGAACCGCGACCGGCTTTGGGGGCTGCTTTTATTGGGAGCTGTCGTTCTGACCTACGCGCCGGTGTGGTGGGCCGGATTTGTCTGGGATGACGATTTATTTGTCACCGCCAATCCGTGCATCGTGGGGCCGCAGGGTTTGAAAGAAATCTGGACCACGAGCGCGGCTGATATTTGTCCGCTGGCACTGACGACAGTTTGGGTGGAACACGCGCTGTGGGGCCTGGCTCCCCTGCCTTATCACCTCGTGAATGTCTTCCTGCACGCGGCCTGCGCGGTGTTGCTTTGGCGGGTGTTGCGAATTTTGCGGATACCGGACGCGTGGCTGGGAGCGGCTCTTTGGGCCCTTCATCCGGCGCAGGTCGAATCGGTGGCGTGGATCACGGAGATCAAAAATACGCAGTCGGGTCTTTTTTACCTGCTCTCGATTCGTTTTTACGCGAAATGGCTAAGAGGAGGGAATGCCGGTCTTCAAGGAAAGACCGGCAGCGGCTGGAACTATGGATGGA
>Ga0335072_10002456_pt1 | contig 28794 bp, 34 predicted proteins | sample Lox_Sample_21_FD_206725 | JGI IMG/M metagenome (GOLD analysis project Ga0335072, IMG submission 206725) | Soil microbial communities from Loxahatchee National Wildlife Refuge, Florida, United States - Lox_Sample_2.1 | ecosystem: Environmental > Terrestrial > Soil > Wetlands | place: USA... | reverse complement strand
CGGCGGCCAGTCCCTGCAGGTCACCATGTCCAAGGGCGGCACCACCACCGGCGAGGCCGACACCGGCCAGCCGTACCTGCAGCTGTCTCAGGCCGTGAGCGGCATCGCCAACGCCACGGACGGCGGCATCGTCACCGTGACCCTGAAAAACTATGTGTCATCCGCCTACTAGGAAAGGTCGTCCCCCGTGGGGTACAGGAACCCCGTCATCACGCTCCGCTTCCCTGAGCTTGCGGAGGAAGGCGACAACGTCTACGTCGTCATCCGCAACCCCAAGCTCGTCCCGATCTCCGAGATGCAGGCCCTGTCCACGTCCACGGGCCGCCTCAGCGACGCGGAGAAAGCCAGGATGGCAGCGGCGAGGGCGGCGATCGAGGCAGGCCAGGACCCCGGTGACCTCCTGACCGAGGACGACGCGAACCGGGGCTTCGCCCTGGTCGCCCGCCTCGTCATCGGCTGGCGCGTCTGGGACGCGACCGTCCCGGTCAAGCTCGCCGAGGACGGCAGCCTCATCGAGGACGAGGAGACCGCGCCCCGGCTCCTGCCGCTGCCCGCGACACCCGAGCTCGTCGGCCGGGTTCCGTCCGCGATCCTCAACAAGATCATGGACGAGGTAAACCGGGCAAACCCTCAGAGGCCGACCGCGCCCCAGGAGGCTGGTACTTCGAGGACGTCCTAGCCCCCGCCGAGAGCATCTACGACGGCACCTGGCAGCAGCCCGCGATTCCCCCCGAGGTCCGGGACTTCGAGCTGATGGGCGGCGAGAGCCTCGCCTGGTCGTGGCGGGAGATGCAGGAAACCCCCGCCTACGTTCAGAGGTTCTGCTGGGATCTGCTGATGATCAAGCGCCGGTGCATGGCCGAGCGGGCCGAGCGCGACGCCGCGCGGAACAGGAGCGGCCGGTGAGCGCCAACGCCGCCCGGGACGTCGCCGCGCAGCTTCGCCTGCTGCAGCAGCGGGCCGCCACAAGCGCGCCCCTCGCGGCATGCCAGGCGCTCGGGCAGGCCGCCGAGACCGCCGTCAAGGTCAAGCTCACCTCATCGACGCACGCCGCCAGTGAGCCGACGCCGTCCCGGCCGGGCCAGCCTCCCAGCCTGGTCACCGGCACGCTGCGCCGGTCTGTCAGGCGGACGCCGTCACGGCTCATCGATGAGGGGTATGCCCTGTGCACGGTCGGGTCGGTGCTCATCTACGGCCGGGTCCACGAGTTCGGCCCTGTCACCATCCACGCCAGGAACTTCCCCCAGCTAGGGAACCCGGAAGTTGGGTTCTTCGGGCGGCAGGTCACCATTCCCCGCAGGCCGTGGCTGGCGCCATCGACCGAGCTGCTGATCTCCTCTGGCATCGCCACCCGGGTGTCCGTCGCCGCGTGGATGGACGCCATGGGCATCTGACCCGCGCCACCTGACAGCCGCCGGGGGAGGCGATCTCCCCCTTGAGCCTCCTTCCCCCCGCGATCCAGACGTTCGGCATACAGGCCGGGGAGTACCTCGCGGGCATCGGCGACATGCTCGGCCAGACCGACGACTTCGCCGCAGGGATCGACGCGGCGACAGCCTCGGCGGCGCGGATGGGCGCGGAGTTCGACGCGACCGCGGCCGGCATGGACGAGATGGCCGCGTCGTTCGACCGGGCAGCTGCCGCGGGTGGCCAGCTGGGCGCCTCATCCGATGCCGTGGTAGGCGGCCTGGACGCTGAGGTAGCCGCGTTCGAGCGGGACCTTGAGGCCGCCGGCCTGATGATCGACGCCAAGGGCCGCCTCCGGCTGATGAACGGCCAGTTCGCCTCATCGGAGGACATCGCCGCCGCCGGACTGGACCTGGAGACCGAGGCCGCGGAGCGGGCCGGGGTCGCCACCGAGTCCTACGCGGGCAAGACCGCCGCGGCCAAGGACGCCAGCATCGGCTTCGGCACGGTCATGAAGACCGCCTTCCTCGGCATCGGGCTCGCCGCCGCCTACGGCATCGACAAGGCCGCCGGCTTCCAGAGCAGCATGGAGCAGCTCCACACCCAGGCCGGCGTGGCCCAGTCCCAGATCAAGGGCCTGTCCCAGGGCGTGCTCGAGCTGTCCGGGCAGGTCGGAGAGGGACCGGACAGCCTCGCCGAAAGCCTGTACCACGTCGCATCGAACATGGCGAGCACAGGCGCCACTGGAACGCAGATGCTCGACGCGGTAAAGGTCGCAGCGATGGGCGCGCAGGTCGGAAACGCCAACCTCGTAGACGTCACCAATGCCCTTGGCGCGGCTATTGCGTCGGGAATTCCAGGCGTTCAGAACTACACCCAGGCAATGGGTTACATGAATGCCACAGTCGGCGCCGGGGACATGCAGATGCAGGACCTTGCCGAGGCATTCGGAACCGGCGTCCTGGCGAATATAAAAATGTACGGCGTCACCCTGCAGGATGTCTCAGCGGCCCTGGCAACCTATGGTGACAACAATATCAGGGGCGCCAAGGCTGGCACTGACCTGCGGATGGCCGTCCAGGCAATCGTTGCCCCGGTCTCCACCGCAGGCTCGACGCTGAAAATGCTCGGCCTTACGACGACGTCGCTGGCTGACCGCATGAAGACCGGCGGCCTGAATGGCGCGCTGGAGATGTTCATCCAGCACCTGCAGGCCGCGAAGGTGCCCGCCAAGGATTACGGCGAGATCCTGACCGACGTTTTCGGTAAAAAAGCGGGAAGCGGGATCGGCGTCCTGGTCGGGGAATTCGACCGGTTCCAGGGAAAGTACGCGCAGGTAAAGGAAGGCGCTGACTCGTTCGCGTCCGACTGGAATGCGCGGACCAAGACGATGTCGCAGCAGTGGCACGACCTCGTCAGCGGTGCCCAGTCCCTGGCGATCTCCTTCGGGTCGGTCCTGCTGCCCGCAGCGACCTCGGTGGTCGGGGCGCTGGCCAGGGTCTTCGTCTTCTTCGAGAAGGACCCGGTACTGGCCGCGTTCGCCGGGGCGATCCTCGCGGTCGCCGCCGCGTTCAAGGTAGTCGCGACTGCCGAGAAGATCTTCGAGGCCGTGACCGCCGCCGACCCGGTGATGCTCGTCCTGATCGCCGTCATCGCCCTCGCGGCCGGCCTGTACGAGCTCTACGAGCACTTCAAGATTGTCCGTGACGTCGTGGCCGACTTCGGGCACTTCTTCGCCGCCGCGTGGCGGGACATCAAGGCCGCGGCGATCGACGCCTGGCACTTCCTCGACAGCGACGTCCTCCGCCCGATCGAGGATGGCGTCAGCGGCCTGGTCAGCTTCGTGCGAGGCCACTGGCAGATGCTGGCCATCATCCTCGGCGGCCTGCTCCTCGGCCCGGTCGGCGCCCTGGTCGTGTTCCTCGCCGAGCACTGGAAGACCGTCGCGCACGACGCCGAGGCCGCCGCGCACGCGATCGCCGCCCCGTTCCTGGCCATGTGGCACGACCTGACCGCCTGGTGGCAGTCCTACGGCGGCGAGATCACCGAGGTCTGGCGCGCCATCTGGGACGTCATCTCCACCGTCACCATGGTGCAGGTCCGCTACGTCATGGTCGTCGCGGAGGCCCTCGGCCGGTACCTCGCCGCCACGTGGAACCTGGTCTACGGGATCACCCGCGGCGCGTGGGACATCATCTGGGGCGTCGTGTCCGGGGTCATGGGCGTGATCGCCGCCGTCGTCCGGGCCGACCTGATGATCATCTCAGACATCTGGGATGTCACCTGGGCCGCGATCCTCCTCGTGGTCCGGGTCGCATGGGCCGCCATCTCAACCGTGATCCGGGTCACCTGGGACCTCATCGCCGCGACCGTGAAGATCGGCTGGGACCTCCTCGTCGGGATCTTCAGCGTGTTCCTCGACCTGGTCACCGGGCACTGGTCCAAGGCCTGGCAGGACGTGCAGAAGACGTTCGGCCAGGTCTGGAACGCGATCCGGTCCTTCGCCGGGCAGGCGTTCAACGCGGTGGAGAGCGGCCTCAGGGGCTTCCTCAATGCCGTCCGCTCCTACCTGTCGTCCGTCATCGGCGTGTTCGCGCGGATCCCCGGGCAGGCCATGTCAGCCCTGTCCGGCCTGGTCGGGTCCATGATCAGCATGGGCAGGGACATCATCGGCGGGCTGCTGTCCGGCATCCGCAGCGCGGTCGGCGGGCTGCTCAGCTACGTGGGCGGCATCGGCCACGACATCAGCAGCACGTTCGCCGGGGTCCTGCACATCCTCTCCCCGTCACGGGTGATGTACGGGCACGGGCAGAACGTCGTCCTCGGCGTCGCCCAGGGCATCACGTCGGCGGCACCGCAGGTGATCGCCTCGGTCAACGCGATGGGAGCCGCCCTCCGTGCCGCTGGCGCGGAGGCCACCCGCGGGCTCGCCACGGGCATGATGTCCGTGGAGGACGAGCTGCGGGCCGTCGTGACCCAGCTAGGCGACCTCGCCGAGCAGGCGGTCAAGGACCGGCTCCAGATCAGCTCCCCGTCCAAGGTCACCTACAACCTCGGGGTGATGACAGGGCAGGGCCTGGCCGACGGCATCACCTACTCCTCCCAGTCCGCCTACGCGGCAGCCCTGAAGACCGCCCAGAACACCAGCCTCCTGTTCTCCACGAACCTGGTCGGCGGCCTGGAGGGCACCGCCTCGCAGGTGAGCTCGACGATCACCAAGATGATGTCTGCCGTCCAGTCGGAGCTGAACGCGGGGCTGATCAGCCAGGGACGCGCATCCGGGCTGGCCAGCTACCTGCAGCAGGACAACTGGCGGCTCCAGGCCCTGGCCAACCAGCGGGCGTCGATCGCGAAGACCATCGCCGCGGCGAGGTCCTATGCGGCGACGACGACGAGCAACACCGAGCAGGCGTTCGGGATCGTGAGCGCGGGCGGGTCGACCCCGCTGACCGCCGGGGACATCGCCAGCAGCCTCCACATGGACGTCGACCAGATCGTCGCGTTCAAGAACAACATCGGCAAGCTCGCCAGGATGGGCCTGAACAAGGCCTACATTGACCAGCTCATCCAGGCCGGCCCGGTGCAGGGCGGGCAGATCGCCGCCGAGCTCGCCGCCGGGTCATGGTCAGACATCCGGTCCATCAACACGGCCGAGGGGCAGATCGCCTCCGCGTCGACCAGCCTCGGCTACACGGCGGCCGACGCCATGTACGACTCCGGCGCCCAGGCGGGCAAGGGCTTCATGAGTGGCCTGCGGTCCCAGCAGGAGTCGATCGTCCTGATGATGCAGCGGCTCGCCGAGGCCGCCGTGAACACGATGAAGCGCGAGCTGAAGATCAGCAGCCCCTCGCAGGTGTTCCGTGAGCACGGGCTGATGACCGCCCTCGGCTACGCGCTCGGCATCGAGGACGGCATCCCCCGCGTCGGCACCTCGGCCAAGGGCCTGTCCGCCGCCGCGTACGCCCCGTACTCGGGGGGCCTCGCCGCGGGAGCCGGGGCCGGCGGAGGCACGATGACGATCAACGTCCACGTCGACGGCTACGTCGGGAACAACCAGGAGCTCGCCACCGAGATCTACCGGGTCGTCCAGACCGAGGCGCTGCGCTTCAACCACCGTAACCCGAGTAACGGCCTGGCGCTCGCGGCCGGCAGGTAGCCGGAGGTGGTGGCGGCGTGGTCTTCTCTGTCGTTAACCAGTGGGCGGCCGGGTTCAGCATCAACGCCGGGTTCGCGTACACGACCCCGGTTGGCGAGGCCACCCAGGTCAGCATCGGGAACACGGCCGGGAACTGGCTGATCGCCCTGGCTGCCTGGCAGGCGCCGGGTGACAGCCCGGCAACAGTGGCATTCGGCGACGACGCGTCCAATCACTGGTTTCCCGTGGGGGCGCCCGCAGGCACCTCAAGCGCTGCGGGCAACGTGCGGGCGGCGATCTGGGCAGCCCCGTGCGCGGCGGCGGCGACCCGGGTGTGGGCGGCGCCGACCGGGTGGGCGCCTGCCGTGGGGATCCTCATCCTCGAGGTGTCCGGCCTGTCACCCGGGTACAGCCTCCAGGCGGTCGACACGGGCTGGGCGAACGCGGCCACATCCGCGTCAGTGTCGCTCACGGCCCCGTCGCCCGCGGGGACGGTCCTGGCGCTGGCCTGCTGCGGGACCGACAACAACACGGCCACGGTCACCATGTCCGGCACCGGCTGGTCCGCCCTGGCCACGGTCACGACGTCGGACGGCTCGGATCACCTGGCCGACCTGACGCTCACCTCCGGCTGGCAGATCGCCACCGGCGCCGTCTCAGCGACCTGGACGGCAACAGGGGCCAGCCCCGACTTCGGCGCGTGCGGCATGGCCGTGCTGGTCACCCAGCCGGCCCCGGCGGGCCCGTCGCAGGGCTGGCCGCACGTCAGGTTCGAGGCGGCGTTCGGCAGCGGCATGGCGACGCCCTGGGATCAGCTCAGCTGGACGGACCTGACCGCCAGGTACCGGGGCCTGTCCGGGCAGCGGGGCAAGCAGTACGAGCTGGACAGCGTCCAGGCGTCGTCCATGTCGCTGATGCTCAGCAACAATGACGGTGCCCTGACACCCGGGAACACGGCCTCCGCCTACTACCTGGGGACCTCCGGGTGGAACGCCCGCAACAACGTGACCGTGGCCCTGTCCCGGCAGTACGCGTGGACCGGGGCCACGTCGATGCTGATGGGGCCGGACGGGGTGACGTCCGGGCCGTACATCGAGTCAGCTCAGTACCCGGTCACCTCCTCCACCGCCGGCTACCAGGCCTACGCCGCGGTGTACTGCCCCGCCGGGTGGAACTCGGTCGCCGCCACCATCAGGTGGTACAACGCCTCCGGCGGGCACGTCAGCGACTCCAGCGGCACCAACATCGCGGTGACAGCAGGCCAGTGGGCCTACCCTCAGGCGTCCGGCACCAGCCCCTCCACCGCCGCGTTCGCCACGGTGCTGCTGGTCGCCAACGGCACTCCGGCATCCACCACCCTGTTCTGGTGGGACGCCTGCCAGCTCACCGCCCCCAACGGCTCGGTGCTGAACGCCAACACCGTCTTCGCCACCGGCCCGGACGTGTTCACCCCCGCGCGGCTGCTGGCCACCTGGCAGGGCCGCACCTACGTCGCATGGCGCGGCTACATCGAGCGCTGGCCGTCCCAGCTGTCCTCGTCCCGCTACACCAGCGCGAACACCACGGCGACCGACGTGTACGCCGGCCTGACGAGCCTGCAGCCCACGGTCGCGGCCGGGGAGATCCTCCTCGATGACCCATGGGGCTACTGGCCCTGCTCGGACCCGGCCGGGTCCACGATGGCGGCGAACCTCGCCCCGGGCGGGGGGGCCAGCGCCCTCACCGTCGTACAGTCCAAGTTCGGCCCCGGCCCCAGCGGCGCGCAGGCGTTCGGCGGGGACACCTCCGTGCTGCTCGGCGCCGCGGCCGGCTGCTGGACGCAGTCCGGCCTGAACACCGGCTCCACGGACATCCAGCACGGCTACTGCCTCCAGTCCACGGCCACCACCTCCGCCCCGTCGATCACCGGCGGGATCACCATCGAGTGCCTTGTCCAGTTCGCCGCGGTCGCCCAGCCGAACGGCAGGCTCCTCATCTGGGCGCTGCAGGGCACCGCGGGGACGATCGCCGAGTTCTGGGGCGACTACGACGGCAGCGGCGCCGGGATCGGCTGGTACCTCACCGTCTACGACAAGGGCACCCGCGCTGGCACCTCCTACCACCTGAGCACGGTCGGGATCGAGAGCGGCATCGGCGGGATCTCGCTCGGCACCTGGTACGCCTGGACGATCACCCTCACCCCGGCCGCATGGACGGCGTGGCTCGAGGCGGGCGGCATCGCCCTCACCACCGCGAGCGGCACCTGCAACCTGGCCCCGTCGTTCCAGTGGGTCACCTGGGGCGGCGCGGCCGACCGGATCCTGACCGGCCAGTCATCGAACCTCAGCCTCGCAGGGCTGGCAGTCTTCCCCTCGGTCCTCACCCAGACCCGGATGGTCGCGCACTTCTTCTCCTACCAGAACGGCCTGGCGGGCGATGCTGCCCACAACAGGATCGGCCGCCTCATGTCCTACGCGTCGATGCTCGTGCCCCGCAGGCTGTCGGTCGCCAGCGACAGCCTCGAGCCGGCGACCGACATCCAGGGGCAGGCCGTCGCCCAGAACATCACGAAGATCGCCCAGTCCGACACGGGGCTGCTGTCCGTGGACCGGGCCGGGTACCTGGCGTTCGACTCCCGCGAGTACCGCTGGAACCGGGGCATCGCCTGGGATGTCGGCGAGCAGGCCGGCGCATACCTGAACGCGAACTGGGACTTCGAGGCCGGGATCAGCCCCTGGACGGCGGCCGGCGGTGCCACGGTCACCGCGTCGGCGGCGCAGTCATGGTCCGGTGCCCAGTCGCTGCTCATCACCCCGCCCGGCGGCGTGGCCACCCCGGGGGCGGTCAGCGAGAAGTGCGCCCTGGCGCCCGGGTCCGAGGTGTCCGGGACCGTGATGCTGCTGTGCCCGGGCGGGTGGGCATCAGGCGCGGTCACGGTCCTGACCTTCTACTCAGTGACAGGCAGCCCACTCGCGACGGCGACCGGCGCGGTGCCGCTGAACCCGGGAACCGCCTGGGTATCGTGCACGGCCAGCGGCATCGCCCCGGGCAGCACCGCCTGGGTCAGCCTGACCGTCCAGCTGGCCGGCACCCCCGGATCGTCGGTGCTGCTGTACGCCGACCTCGCCCAGCTGTGGACGCCCGGCGAGATCCCCTACGGGGCCGACTTCTCGCCAGACTTTGATCCCAGCCAGGTGTTTAATGACCTGACGATCACGGAGTACTCCGGGGTCGCGGTCGCGGTCAGCTCCCCGACGTCGATGACCCAGTACGGCGACCAGACCTTGCAGGAGACCGTCTACCTGATCGACCCGGACACGGTCACGGACCTGTCCGACTGGATCCTCGCCCAGTACGGTCAGCCCGAGCTGCGGATCGCCCAGTTCACCGTGGACGCCAAGGCCAACCCCTGGGCCTGGCAGTTCGTCCTGACCGCCGACGTCGGCACGGTCGTCCAGGTCTCCCGCAGGCTCCAGGGCACCCAGACGGTCATCCAGGACCCCTTCGTCATCCAGTCCGTCACCCCCGCCCTGGCACCGGGACAGTGGCAGGTGACGTACATGGCCACCCCCTACCTCCTCGGCGCGCTGGCCACGAACGACCCGGTCAGGGGCCTCCCCACCGGGGAGAACGCGATCGCTTTCTTACCCGGGGCGGTGACTGGTGCAGTACCCGACGGGCGTCTCACAGCGGACCTGGTCCACCACCGTCTCAGAGCCGATCACGTCGGCGCTGCTGAGGGCGAACGTGACCGCGCCCCTGTGGCTGATCACGAGCCCGCCGATGGCGATCCTCGCCCAGCTGGTGACCGCCCAGTCGTTCCCCTCCGGCATCGGCGACACGGTGCAGCCCCTCGACACCGAGTTCCTCGACACCGGCGGCGGCCACAGCGACTCGACGAACTCGTTCCGGTACTACATTCCCACGAGCGGCTGGTGGCTGTTCCGCGGCGCGGTCCCGTTCGGCGCGGCGACCACCAACAGCCAGTACTCGTTCGGGGCGGGGCTGGCGGCCAAGCAGGGCGGGGTCAGCACCAACTACATGGGCGGCCAGCATGCCGGGCCGTCGTCCGCGTCCGCCGTGGTGATCCCGTCGTTCGCGGAGATGCTGCCGGCCAGTACCGCCGTGCCCGTCGTCAACGCTGACTTCGTCCAGATGCTGGGCTTTCAGGACACCGGAAGCGCGGTCACCCTGACCACCTCCCAGGCCGCCGGGGCGTTCCCCTGGCTGGCCGCCCGGTGGGTGGGCGTCCTGGGCGGCACGGCAGGGCTGCCCGTCCCGTCCCCGGCGGCATTCGCCGACACCACGGAGATCACCGGCGCGTTCCTCAACAGCAACCTCCGGGACACCGTCAACTTCCTGGCTTTCCCGCCGATGGCCCGCCTGTCCAACGCCGGCACCACGCAGACGATCCCCTCCGGCGGCGCCGACACCGCGATCACCATGACCACCGCGACGGTCAATGGCACCAACTCGGACAACTACTCGGGCTGGTCCTCCGGCAGCAACCCGTCCCGGTACACGTTTCCCCGGGCAGGCCGCTACTACGTCTACGGGCAGGTCTCGTTCCTCGCCGGCAGCACCGGCACGTACCAGGCGTCCCTGCGGGTCAGCGGGTCCACCACCTGGGTCGGGTCACGGGCGGCTGCGGCGAGCACGTCAACGGCGGGCCTGTCCTTGACCTGCGAGCGGTACCTGCGGGTGACCGCCGGCCAGTACGTTGAGGTCACCTGCAACCAGAACTCCGGGTCCACGGTAAGCCTGACGAACAGCTCCAGCACCCACTCGAAGCTGATCGTCGTCTGGCGGGGAGCATGAGTACCCTGCTCCCGCCTCCGGCCGGCGGCCCGGTCATCCCCGCCGGGCTGTACCCGCACGGCAGCCAGCTGTCCGCCGACCTCAACCAGCTGATCACCAATCCCATCCTGTTCACGGCGACGGGGATCCTGGCGCGGCTCCGGCAGGCGAGCAGCGCCCAGACGCTCAGCACCTCATCGGCCACCGTCATCCAGTTCGACACTGTCGATGAGGACCCGTACTCAGGGTGGAGCGCATCAGCGACGTCCACCCAGGCAGCCTGGTCATGGCAGCCGCCAGCGGGATGCTCAGGCTGGTACCACGTCTACGTCGCCGTCTCGCTTGGCACCGTCCCCTCGGATGCTGTCCTGCGGCCGGTCATCGTCGTGACCGGGACCACCCAGTACGCCGTGGAGACGATGCTGCGGCCCTCGTCCGCCCCGGAGATCGTCGGCGGGTCAGCCTGGGTGTACATGCTGGGCGGCGCTGATTACGTCCAGGCCGCCGCCGTCTTCTCATCGTCGTCCGGCAGCGAGCCGACGTCCGTCGCCACCAGCTACCAGTCGGTGATGGATGTCAGCTGGGAGTCGAACTAGGCCCGGCACGCGGAGGGAGCGCCCGCCTGCCCTGCAGTACAGCTCACCCCCGGGGGAGGTGGGCACGGTGCCCGACGACCCGTCCAACTGGGAGCTGGCCCGGCGGCTGGACGACATCCACCGGATGCTCGCCGGGGTGGTCGGCCATCCCGAGTACGCGGCGGACAAGAGAGCCGTCGACTTTCGCCTCGCCGAACTGGAGCGTGACCTCGCCGAGGAGCGCCGGGAGCGCGCCGCGGCCATCGAAACCGAGCGTGCCGCCCGGGACGCCGCTGTCAGGGCGGTCGGCAAGCGGCTCGACGACCAGGCGAAGGCCGACGGGGAGTCCCGCGGCCGCTGGCACGACCGGCTCTGGACCGGTGCCCTGCCCGCGGTCGTTGCCCTGCTCGGCGTCCTCGTCACGCTCTGGATAAGCCACCACGGAGGCCACTGAGATGCAGGCGCGCGAGCTTGCGGCGAAGGCCGTCCCCTCAGGGCTGGCCCTGTCGATCGCGGTCGGGGCGACCCTGGCCGTCAACAGCCTGGCAGGCCACCCCGGTGTAGCCCCGCCATCCGGGCCGCCACCGGTAGCGGCATCACCGCCAGCCCCGGGCCCTTCAGCGCCGCGGCCCTCCGTGCGGCGATCGCCCGGCAGGTCCCCGTCCGCCCGGCCATCCCGGTCCGCTCCGCACCCTGGCGGGGTGCCGGCAAGCGGGCCTGTCCTCGCCGCCGATCTCGCCAGCGGCCGGCCGTCCTCGCCCGCGACGAGGACAGGCAGTGGCTCCGGCCAGTCCCCGGCGGGGCACTCGCCGCCACCGGCCTCTTCCCCGCCTCAGCCGTCGCCCTCATCGTCCCCGCCAGCGTCCTCGGGCGCCCCGCCGGCCACGCCACCTGCGTCGCCCCCGGTCCACCCGTCATCGCCGCCGCCGTCCTCGTCTTCGCCGCCTCAGTGCACTGTCGCGGTCACCGTCCTGTCCATCAGCGCATGCGTGAAGATCGGAGGCTCCTGATGGCACTCCCTGACCTGTCGGTGCTCGTGAAGCACAAGCTCGGCGGCTCATTCCCCGCCGGCTACCCGGCCTCGCCGCTGACGTTCTACTCGCCGGTAGACCAGGTTCACGCTGTCCTTGCGGACCTCATCGGGTCGGCAACCCGGTCGCTAGTGCTCGCCATGTACGGGTTCGATGATGACGAGCTCGCCGCAGCTCTCCACGAGAAGCTCGATGACGAGAACTGCTATGTCTCGATGACGCTGGACTCCTCCCAGGCTGGCGGCGTTCACGAGCGGGCGCTGCTCGCCAAGATGGCCTACCCGTCCAACTCAGTCGTCGCCGGCCGGAGCGAGCATGGGGCGATCATGCACATGAAGCTCCTCGTGGTCGACGGCCTGGACGTGGTGACCGGCTCGACGAACTGGTCACAGTCTGGAGAGGCCCTGCAGGACAACCAGCTGACCGTGATCCGTGACCCGCATGTGGCGGCCGAGGCACGGGCGCGGATCGACCTGATCCACGAGCACATGCTCACGGCAGCCGCGAAGTGAACCTCTCGCCGTTTCGCAAGGAGGCCGTGTTCGGTTCCGTGGACGGCCTCGGCCTGTTCCTCGGCATCGTCGCGGGCTTGATCGTCAGCCACCAGCCGCCGTCGGCGGTCTGGGCGGCAGCAGTGTCCGGGGGGGTCGCGGAGTTCATCAACATGGCCAACGCGCAGCGGGTGAGCGACAAGCAGTCGGGAGTGCTCGCGGCCCTGGTCATCGGCGGCGCGTCGCTCGCCGGGTGCGTCGTCCCGGCGATCCCGTACTCGGCGTGGCGGGGGCCATGGGCGCTGGGCTTCTCGCTGACCCTGGCCGTCGCAGTGGGCGGGGTCATCAGCTGGCTACGTCCGGAACGGGGCGTGCTGGCCGCTGTCGAGACGTACGCGCTGCTGGCGGTGACCGGCGTGGCCTGCGGCCTGATCGGGCTGTGGCTCTAGGTGATCCCCCTCTGGCACTGGCTGGTCCACGTCACCGGATGCGACTACGGGCTGCCCTACGGGCGCTTCGGGTTTTACAACTTCTGGTCGGGGATAGCCGGGTCGTTCCTCGTCGGGATGGGCGTCTGGCTCGGCGGCTTCTGGTGGCACAACCAGTGCGGGGTGCACCGCTGCTACTGGTACGCGCGGCGGACCACGGCGGCCGGGGAGCGGGCCTGCTGGCGTCACCATCCGCACCCGAGGCGCACCGTCGAGGACCTCCACGCCGCCCACCATGCCGCCATCGCGAACAGGCAATAGCCGGTGCGGCGGACCCTGATCCTCGCCGGGCTGGCGGTGGCGTCGGTGCTCGGCGGGGCGGTCGCGTTCGCGATCGCGGACCATGTCTCGTTCTGGCTGGCCCTGTACTGGTCGGCCAGCACGGCGACCACCGTTGGCTACGGCGACCTCGTGCCCAGGACCGGGGCCGCGCACGTCGTGGCGGTCACGGAGATGATGACCGCTATCCCGCTTCTCGGCGCGACGTTCGCGTCCCTGACCGCGATGCACGTACACCGGCACGTGCGAGAGCACGTTGACCGGGCGCTAGCCGCTGACCCCAACCGCGTGACCGACCCCGGGAAGGACCCGACATCATGACGACCGGGACGCTGAGCTTCTGGGACGCCGCTTACCCGCTGGCCAGCCCGCCGCCCTCAGACGGGGTGGTCATCTACCTGCCCGGCGGTGACCAGCTGCACGCCTGGACAACAGGCGAGATCGGCGCGCAGCATGCCCGCTACCGGCTGCCGGTGTTCGTGCGGTCCCAGCCGCCGGGGCCGGGTGCGGCGGCCGATGTCGCCGCGGCGGTCGCGGCGCTGCGCGCGATCGGTGCGCCGAAGGGCACGCTGGTCGCCTGGGACGTTGAGATGGCCGCAGACGCGGCCTACATCCGGGTCGTGTACGACGGGCTGAGGGCCGCCGGGTACCCGCTGATCGTGTACGGGTCGCAGTCTACGGTCCTGGGCAATGACAACCCGGATGGCCTGTACTGGGGTGCCCAGTGGACGAGCGTCCCGCACATCGCGGCCGGCGACGTGATGACGCAGTGGGTCAGCTTCTCCGGCTACGACGAGGACCTCGCCGAGGCGAGCCTGCCGTTCTGGGACACCGCCCCCCATATCCTTCCGCCGGCCGGGCCGGTACCGGGCGGCTTGTCGGGGACGCCCGATGTGACCGCCGACCTCGCCTGGGGCCTCGTCCGGACTGCCACCCACTACCGTTACCAGGTCGCCCACGGCACTGCCTCACGACCGGGAAAGGTCGTGGCGATGGCGGTAGTCGAGGGCGGCCACGCGGAGAACGTGAAGCTCGGCCGGCCAGGGCCGTACTGCTGGCGGGTCCAGGCGGGCGGGGACCCGTGGAGTGCCTGGAAGCAGCTTGAGGCCTGATGAGCGTCCCGCTGCGGATCGTTGACAAGCCACCCGCTGGCGAGCGGGAGCCGGGCATGATGTGGCGCGACCCGTCCGGCGACGAGGGCGGCCGTGAGTGCTGGTGGATCGTGCTGCCGAACACGAAGCCGCAAGGACCCGGCTACTGCTCGGAGGTCTCCTGGCGCACCACCGACCGGGCCTCGAGCGCGCCCCATGAGATGTGGGCTGTTAGCGGGACGCCGCCGCTGATCACCGTCAGCCCCTCGGTTGATGCCGAGTGCTGGGTCATGCGGGACGGGCAGCCCGTCCGCGAGGGATCGTACTGGCACGGGTGGATAAGAGACGGAGCGCTCGTTGACGCCTAGGGCATTCCCTGAGCCGTACCTCCAGCCGGACCGGCAGAAGGACTGCGGCTACTACTCGGCCGCCTACGTGGCCCGCTGCCTCGGCCGGCCGGACGTGACTGCGGAGATGGTGAAGGCGTGGCGTGCGGAGACGCGCTTCCACGAGGTCGCCTACGCCCGCGAGGTCCTCGGCGCGGAGCACCTCCGGTTCACGCTGGCAGAGGACCAGGGCGACCAGGACGGCCGCAACGCGTTCTGGCTCGGCCCCCGCCGCCGCGAGTGGACGGAGCGCCACCTTGATGCCGGGTGGATCGCCCAGGTGATGCTCAACCGGATCGCGGGCATGGGACATGCCGCCGTGGTCCTCGGGCACTCTCCTGAGGGCGTGCTGCTGATGGACCCGATCTACGGGCACGTCACCGAGCCGTGGGAGTGGTTCCTCGGCCCCGGATCCAAGGCCGGGTGCCCGGACTGGCCGGGTAAGGCACCGGACGGGCGGCCGTTCTTCGGCTGCCACTTCATCGAGGGCTGGTACAAGATGCCCGCAGCCACCGGGGTGGCAGCATGACCACCAGGCCCCGCACGGACCTGCTGACCACGACAGAGCTGTACCACCTTGACCAGGCATGCCAGGTGGTCAGCAGGGCATTCGGCGGCGAGCACCCTTACCTTGTGGGCACCGCGGGCATCGGCGGGGCCGAGAAGTACCGCGACGTCGACGTCAGGCTCATGCTCGACGACAGCGAGTTCGCCGCCGCGTGCCCGACCAGGGAACGGTGGGAACTGCTCTGCCTGGCGATCGGCGTGTACCTCAGCGACCGCTCGGGCTTGCGTGTCGACTTCCAGATTCAGCGAACTGCGGAGGCTAATTCCAGGTTCGGGGACAAGCCGCGTAACCCGCTCGGGATCCGGCATGGTGCCGGCCGCGCGGGGCGCGTCTTCGCCGGCGGAGGCGACGCAACGCCTGACTGGGATGCCGGATGAGGGTCGCGATCGCCCGCCGTGTGGCCTCTCCCGAGGAACTCCGGAAGCCCGGCGACTACTGTGGGCCGCTCGAGGAGCTTGGCCCGGACCTTGAGCCAACCGGACGCAAGGTTGTCGTGCTCCTGTCCCCTGACGGTACGGGGCCAGCACGGCTCGCCTCACCGCCCTGGGTGTTCACCGAGCAGGCTGACGGGTCACTGGAGATCCGGGAAGGCTAGCGCTCGTCGCGGCTGGCGGGCAGCGTCCGCCGGGGCAGGCCGCGCAGGGCACCGACAGGTCCGCCGCGACCTCGGCCCGGTGCGAGGACGCCAGGTGCCTGCAGAAGTTGCAGCGCGGGTCACCGGGCCACTCAGCCATGCCCCTCATCCTCTCCCGCCGGCCAGTACTTGCCGGGGCCGGTGTCGGGCAGGTCCCCGATGGCCCCTGGCGTCATGCCCGGCACGGGAATCAGCGGGCCGTCCTCGGTCAGCCTGCCACGATCGACGCTGGACCCTCCCGTGATCGAGGACAGTTGCAGGATGCCCTGAGTGATCGCGGGCAGATCCTCGCGCGAGATGCCCGGATCAGTCTCCAGCTGGTCCATGGCCGCGCTGAACTTCCTCATGCGATGCCGCCCGATGATGAGCGCCGCCTGGCCGGCAAGCGTGAGCGGCGCGTCGTCTCCCTCTTCGTGCCCCATGCCCTCATCCTCCCGCTAGCGTTTTCAGTTGCCATCCGGCGCTGGGAACTGGGTGTCGCACGTCAGGCACAGCTGCGCGACGGTCTCACCGGTGACAGACTCGACCGGGATGACCTCGGTGTGCTTGCAGCGCGCCTTGATCCACATGTCCGGCACTCCCGCGCCCTGCACCAGGCACCACTCCCAGCGCGGGTCGCGTTCGATCTCGGGCTCGGCCAGTGCCATGCCCTCATCCTCCGCTAGCGCCGGATCCATCGCCAGGTAGGCCATGCGAACAGTGCGGCCGAGGCCAGGAACAGCCAGCCTCCGGCGGTGCTGTCCCCGCACAGGGTCGCGACGCTGGCCCACGCCAGGGCAATGGCCGACAGCAGGCGCAAGAACGTGTCGAGCGGGCCCGAGCGGCGGGTGAAGTTCATCCCGAAAGCCTAAGACCACGGCAGCGGGACCGCCGGCGGCTGCTCCCCGTTCAGCGAGTGGGCGATCACCCGTGCCAGGTCCTTGACCGCATCGGGGTCCCATAGCCACGACGGCGGCTCGCAGTCCCGCAGAGGGTGGAGCGCATTGTAAGTCGCCCCGTCCCGCCACGCAGTGATGGCGTCCTGAATCTGCGGGCGGCTGAAGCCCTTCTCGCTCATCCCGCAAGCGTAGGCCGCCTCCCGGCCATCCATCCACGCCACGAAGGAGCACGGCGTTCGGTAGAATGTTCCAAAAAGTCCCCGCGACCGGGAGTGCAGCAACACTCTTGATCCGGCCCGGGGCTTGGCCGACTAGCAGGAGTCGACATGGAACAGGGTACGTCTGCCGCTGCTGACGCGGGATCACCGGTCGAGATCAAGCTCTGCGAGTGCGGATGCGGGCAGCCGGCACCGATCGCGAAGAGCGCTAACTCGGCTCGCGGTCAGGCCAAAGGCCAGCCGCTGAGGTTCGTGCGGGGACACTTCGCCAAGCTCAACGCTGCTCAGCTTGCCCAGGGTCGCCATCTCGCCGAGGCGCCGGCAGGAGTGAAGCTGTGCGAGTGCGGGTGCGGGCAGCCCGCGCCGATCGCGGCGATGACCAGCCGTGCGCGTGGCTACGTCAAGGGCGCCCCGATGAGGTTCGTAGCGGGCCACCAGCGTGCGCCGGAAGGGCCTAAGCCGTCGCTGCGCAGGCTGTTCATCGAAGAGGGCCAGCGGATCGGCAAGAGCGTCGTCATTGACCCGGAAGTCGTGACCCAGTGCCCGAGCAAGCCGGCCGTCCGCGCGGCGCGCATGCTCTGTGACTGCGGCACTGAGTACACCCGTTCGCTAGTAGTGCTGCTCCGGGCGCCGAGCGTCCAGTCGTGCAGGGAGTGCATCAAGTACACCGACTACGCCGGACGGCGCTTCGGCAAGCTCACCGCGATCCGGTGGGTTGGGAGCAAGCCCTCAAATGAAGGCCGCGTAGGTTGCTGGCTGTGCAGGTGCGACTGCGGGAATGAGATAGTGGCCCCCCGGAAGAACCTTGTCGACGGAAGCGCCAGCAGTTGCGGCTGCGCAAGGTTCGGCCCCTACAAGGGATACGCCATGGGCGAGGCGGCCTTCAAGGCGGTCTTGCGCAACTACCAGGCGGGCGCCGAATCGCGCGGCCTTTCCTGGAACTTGACCGACGATGACGTCAGGCGGCTGACCTCGCTCGACTGCCATTACTGCGGCGTCGCGCCTGCCACGATCCGCAGGGGGCGCCCGAACAGCGGAGACTTCGTCTACAACGGGATTGACCGCGTGGACAACACGCGGGGCTACGAGCCGGGCAACGTCGTCCCGTGCTGCAAGACCTGCAACTACTCCAAGAGCGACATGCCGTATGACGAGTTCCTGGCGTGGATCGTCCGGCTGGCAAGCTTCCACTTTTTCCGGCCTGAGGTAATGCCGACGCGCCTCCTCGCCGCGAACGCTTAGCGGACCTCGCCACCGCCCCGGGAATCCGACGCCGGCAAGGGCCCTAGTCAACCGGACTAGGGCCTTGTTCGCTTTCGCCCGATCGCGCCCTTGCGGTCTGCCCTGAAACTCGAACCCCCCCAAAAGGAGACCGCCATGACAGTGCTGAACCGCACCTACTACGCAAGCTCGGGACTCGTCGCACTTTCGGGGACGACCCCGCTCCCGGCGCTCTACATCGCGCCAACAAGCACGAACGACCTGGTGATCGCCCGGATCAAGGTCGCCGTCGTGGCGACCTCCAGCCAGGCCGCGTCGCCGTCCACGAACAACAGCGCCTACATCACCCTGAACACCGTGACCGGTTCCGTCGGGGGCGGTGCTGCGGTGACGCCTCGCCAGCAGTCTGGTACCACGCTGGCGGCGAACACCGTCTTCAAGAGCGGCTCCACGGCACTGACCGGCCTGACGCAATCGACGGAGCTGTGGGGACAGGACCTGGCCGAGTCTGCGGGCGCGTGGGGTGAGGATGCCTATGAGAACGCTGGCACGGAGATCCCGCTGGCCGCGTCATCCCTGTCGTGCTTCTACGTCTCGACCCCGGTATCGGCCGGGTCTGGCCTTTCGGCCCGCATCCAGGTCTGGTTCGTCGAGTAACCCCCGCCCTCCGTCAGCCCCCCGTTTCCCCGTGCTCACCCGGAAGGCGGGGCCGTAGCCGGTGACCACCTACAGCCTGATGGACGGGGCGGGCGGCCGTCCCGGGAACGGCCCGTCGAGCCTTGTCGGTGCCGGGACGGGGCCGTTCACCTGCGGCATCAAGTTCGCGGTGGCGCAGGGCGGCATGTTCTTCACCGGCTACCGCTGGTGGGTGCCCCCGGGCGGGGACACCGGGGCACAGAAGTTCTGTTTGTGGAACATGACTGGTGCCACGGCCGGCACGGTGGTGCCCGGGTCGGTGGTGACGTCGGGCACGCTGACGGCCGGCGCCTTTAACGTCGTCACCCTGGCCACCCCGATCCCGGTCGCGATCGGCACCGAGTACCTTGCCGCGACCGGCTGGAATGTTGTCGCCGGCTTTCCGATCACCAACAACCAGTTCGGCTCGGGGCAGCCCTACTCGGCTGGGATCGTCAACGGGCCGCTGACGGCGTTCAGTGACTCCACCGGCGGCGGCACGAACAACGGCATCTACTCCGGTGGCTCCCAGGGCATGTTCGCCACCACCGGCACCGACCCGACGACGAACATGCCGAACCGCGGGTCGAACAGCAGCAACTTCTGGGTCGACGTCATCGTCAGCGACCAGACGCCGGCCTCCTACTCAGGCACCTACCGGCTGTACCCGAATAAGATCGACACCAACGCCGCCACGGTGCAGGACACGAGCGGCGTCGCCTACGACGTCTGCACCAACATCCGGCTCTCGCAGCCATGCCAGGCGGTCCGCGGCTGGTACTACTCCCCGGCGGGAGCCGCGGCCCTCGCGACCACTTACACAGTATGGTCGGTCGCCACTGGCCAGCCCGTCATGCGGAACAACTCGCCCGCCTGGCTCACGCCGTCGGGGGGTACTGCGACGGCGGGGTCCGGGTGGGTGTCGTGCACCCTGACGGGGACGCTGCCCCCCGGCGACTACCGGGCCGGGGTGTTCGTCACCTCCGGCGCCGACTCAGCGAAGGACGCCAGCACCTCCTACTGGGGCACCGGCTACGGGTCAGCCGGGATCACATGGGGGCCGCTGTACGCGCCACCTCAGGCGTCCGCCTCCCCTGGCTGGGACTACTCCGGGTCGCTGCCCGGGGCGACCCCGCCGTACTCGACGGGCACCCAGGAGGGCGCCCAGTGCGTGTTCGGGCAGACGCCCGGCAACACGGACACCTTCCCCCAGCTGTACGTCTCCGGCCTGTACCAGAACTACTGGACCGACCTGGAAGTTCTCCCGGTCGGCATCGCAGGCGGCGGTACCGCGGTCAGGGGCCGCACGGCGCCCAGGGGCCGGAGCCTGGGAAGCCCCCCGCCGCTCGTCCGGCCCGCCCCGGTGCTGCCCGCGTCCGGTGCCGCTGTCCGGGGAAGGCACGCCCGGAAGGGCCTCTCCGCGGGCAGCCCGGCGCCGTTCGTGCGCCCGCAGGAGGTCCCGCCCGCGTGGGGCCTGCTGGTCCGGGGCCGGCCCGGGCGCCGGGGCAGCGCACGGGGCAGCGTCCCGATCCCCGTCATCGGCCCGCCCGAGCCGTTCGCCACCGGGATGCTCGTCGCCGGCCGGAAGGGACGCAAGGGCCGCGCCCTTGGCTCCCCGCCACCCCAGCCGGTACCCCCGCCCCCCTACATCCCCGTGCTGGCGTCCATTGGCACCGCCCGGTGGCTGTGGGCCCTCGGAATGGCACGGAACGACGAGGGGGAGTCACTGGTGAGCCTCTCGCAGTCGGCCCTGTCGACCCAGCCGGTGCAGCTCCAGGTGAACACGATCACCGAGACGGGAACCGCCTACGACCCGACGTCCGACACGGTGCAGATGGCGTTCGTCCCCCAGTCGTTCCCGCCAGCGTCGCCTACGGGCGGCCAGTGGCAGCCCGCCACGTGGGCCACCGACAGCTCAGGCAACAACTGGGCAACCATCCTGGTCGGCCCTGAGAACGGCGGCGTCTCCCTGGCCTACGGGGACTACCAGATCTGGGTCAGCGTGACCAGCAACCCCGCGATACCCGTGCTCCCCGGCCCGATCCTGTCGATCTTCTGACCTCCCGGAGGTACCCACCTTGACCATCCAGCGCATCGAGGAGATCGTCGTTCCCGGCAAGCGGCTGGGACGGCATGTCGACGCGAGGCTCCGGCAGCTTGCCCGCCCCTACCCAGGAGCCCGCAGGGCGGTCGCCTCTGTCACCTGGCCGCGGAGCATACCGATCCTGAACCAGGGTGATGTCGGGAGCTGCACCGGCAACGCGATGACCGGCGCCCTCGGGACTGCCCCCCTGTTCGCGGCGCTCCCCAAGGGCCTGATGCTGGACGAGGCCGCGGCGCTGCGCCTGTACTCGCAGGCCGAGATAATCGACGGCGACGGCCCCTACCCGCCGAACGACAACGGCTCCACCGGCCCCTCAGTGGCGAAGGCGGCCGAGGATGACGGGCTGATCTCGGGCTTCAGCCACTACACCGACCTGGACTCCGCCCTCCAGGCGCTGATGGACGGCCCGGTAATGATCGGCTCCAACTGGTACACGTCCTTCGATGACCCGGCCGGGGACGGGACCGTGACCATCGCCGAGGGCGCGACCGTCCGCGGCGGCCACGAGTACGAGGCGCGCATCCTTGACGCCGAAGCCCAGATGATCGGCTGCGACAACTCGTGGGGCACCTCCTACGGGGTGGGCGGCTCCTTCAGGATGAGCTTCGCCACCCTGGAGCGGCTGCTGTCCGAGGGCGGCGACTGCACCGCCCCGCAGCCGCTTAAGGCCCCCGCGCCCCCGGCTCCCTCCCCGGCTCCCGAGGGCCTCCTAGCCGAGCTCGCCGGCCTCATCCGCCATGGCGCGCAGGCCGTGGAGAACGGCTACGAGGAACTCGCCCAGTGGCTGGAATCCCACGGCCTCTAGCCCGCACTGACCGCACGGCCCGGCCCGGCCGAACTACGGATCCATCGAAGGAAGGCAACCGAATGACCACTCCCACGCCCGCCCCGGCTCCCAAGCACGGCGTCGTCGCCTGGTTCGAGGAGCACGTTATCCCCGGCTTCCGCGAGGCCCTCGCCGACGCGGAGAAGGCCCGCACCCTCATCCCGGCCCTGGAGGCGTGGCTGCCCAAGCTGGAGGCCCTCGCCGCCGAGGCCGCCCCTGAGGTCGCCGCCAAGCTCGGCCCGCTCCTGACCGAACTGCAGCAGGTCCTCGCCGCCATCACCAGCGCGTAACCTCTGTGTTGCGGCACGCCGTGCCGTTTGCTTGCGTTGGATGGTTACAGGCCCCCGCCGCCCTCGGGCGGCGGGGGCGCTTTCGTCGTCTTAGCGGTGCGCTGCCAGCCAGCGGACCGCTCCGGCCTCATCGCTGAACTCCCCGGCATCCTGTGCGGCCAGGGCCTCGGCCAGCAGGGGCCGGAACGCTGGCCCTGGCACCATCCCGGCCGCGATCAGGTGATCGCCGGTCAGGAGGCCCTTCGCGGGCCGCTCGGTCACCTGCAGGTCCCGGCCGAGCTCCAGCCACTCACCGGCCGGGCTGGGCGCGTCCGGGTTGCCCCGTCCCTTGCAGTCGGCGGCGGACACGAGCGCGAGCTCGGCGAGGGTCGCGGGGACCAGGCGGCGGGCGAGCCTGCGCACCGCGGGCCTGGACGGCCTGCCGAAGACGTTCATGTGCTCCCGGATCAGCGGGAGGATCCGGGCGGTGATTCCCTCGGGGCAGCCGATCGAGCGGAGGAACGCCGCCGCGGGCTCAACGCCTGCCTCGGCGTGGCCGTGCGAGGTGATGCGGCCGCCCGTGACCTGCGTGCGGGTGACCTTGCCGAGGTCGTGCAGGAGCGCGGCGAAGACGACGACAAGCCGGTCAGTGCCGGCCAGGCCTGCCTCGTCGGCGAGCCGCGCGGCCTGGTCGGCGGCGAGGCCGGAGTGGACGTGGACGTCGCCCTCGGGGTGCCACTGCGTGTCCTGCGGGATGGAGTGCAGCGCGGACAGCTGCGGGAAGTGCCGTTCCCACCAGGTGCCCGACAAGACGGCGAGCGCGGCCGTGATGCGGGTGCCCCTGGTGCCGATCTTCTCGAACTCGCCCCACACGCGCTCCGCGGACAGCTCATGGTACGTGCCGCGGAGCTGCCAGCACAGCCGCTCAGTCTCGGGTGCCAGCCGGAACCCGAACCGGGCCGCGAACTGGACTCCGCGCAGGACCCGCAGCGGGTCCTCGGCGAACGCCTCCGACGTGTGCCGCAGCACCCCGGCCTGAAGGTCATCAAGGCCCCCGTGGCAGTCGATGACGTCCCCCGTCTGGGGGTCGTACAGGAGCGCGTTGATCGTGAAGTCCCGCCGGGCGCTTGCCTCCGCGAAGCTGAGGGCCATCTCCGGGGTGACGTCGAATCCCCGGTGCCCGTCGCTGACCTTCCGGTCCCGCCGGGGCACGTTCACGTCCAGGTCGCTGCTCCCGGCGCGGACCTTCAGCACCCCGTAGCTCTTGCCGACCTCGTCCACCCGCCCGGCCCGGCTCAGGGCCTCCGCCAGGGCGGCGAACGTCAGGCCGTACACCTCCACGTCGATGTCCTTGGACGGGCTGCCCAGCAGGGCGTCTCGCACCCAGCCGCCGACCAGCATCGGACGACCCCCGGCGCTGCGGATGGCGGCCAGGGCTCGCTCCACGTCCGGGGAGAGGGGCGGCAGCGTGGTCACGGGCGGTCCGTCCAGTAGGCACGGCGGACGTCCTGAAGCCATGCCTCGGCCGCAGCCTCGTCCGGGCGTCCGGGCAGCGCGCAGGGCGTTGAGTCGAGTAGTTCCTCGGTCGCCCGGATCAGGTCGGTCGCCCGGCTGAGGTAGCCAAGCTCAACGCGCTCGCCGAACTCCCGGCACTCTGCTGCGGCGCCCTCGTCTAGCCGGACGGTCAGCGTCCCCTCGGTCCACAGCTGAACGCACTGGCGGCACAGCCTCCAGAGATGCCGGGCGTGCTTTGCGGTTCGCTTCCTCAGGTCGGCGGCGAACGAGCCGTCGCCCCGGTTCTCGATCCGCTTGAACTGCTGAGTGCAGAACCCGAGGTGCGCGTCTCGGACCGGCTTCGCCGACAGGAACGACTTCCGGATCGCGATGAGCGCCTCGCCTTCCGGCGTCATCACTTCCCAGTCCCCGAGGAACAAAAGCTCCGTGACGGTCGGGTTCGCCTTTAGCAACAGCCCGGCCAGCTTCCCTGCCTCGTGGAAGGTCGCGTCTGGCTTGCTGCTGACCCAGGTGGCGCCCTTCCCGATGGGCAGGTGCAGCCCGTGGAACGCGCTGGTCGGAGCGGCAAACACCCCGAGCCGGTCAATGTCGGACCCCTCGTGCGCAAGCCCGTAGGCGGTCGAACCCACGATGCCCGACAGCAGGACATCCGGCGGCGGCTTCACCTCAGCGTCGTCTGCTTCCGCTCCTTGCATGCCCCCTATTGTCCGCGCCCGCGCTAGCCGTTTTCCCGGCCGGGGTGCGGTCCGGCTAGCCGAGCGGCTCGGCCGCGCGGAGCTGGCCGGCCAGCTCCCTGATCTCGGCTGCGTCCGCACCGCGGGCGGCGGCTACCCCGTACAGGAGGCGGCACAGGTCCCGCCATGACATCTCGGCCGGCGGGGTCTCGTCCCGGAACTCGCCGCCGGGGTAGCGGACGCCGGCGACGCCTTCCACCTTGCGGGCGACCCCGGGCCAGACGGGCGTCACCGCGAAGATCTCGCCTGTCATCACGATCCTGCCGTGGGGCCGGGCCTCGGCGTACTGGCTGTCGTCCACGCGGGTCACGGTCCAGCCGGGTGCACGCCGGTCACCTGGGCCGCTGACCGACAGCACGAGGTGATCGCGCGGGCTGACCCGGGTTCCCTCGCCTGCCGCCCGGGCCAGCGCGAGCAGCTCGCGTCGTGCCGCGGGGACACCAGACGCGCAGTACCTGGCCTGCGCCACGGCGGTCCCCGCGGCGATCGCGGCCGCGATCGCGAGCTGGGCGCCGGCGGCAGCCATCCATGCCGGGCCGCCGCCGCCTTCTGCCTGCTGCACGCCACCCCAGGCGAACACGGCGGCCACGCCGTACCAGATGAGCCACCAAACGACAGTAATCATGACAAGCCATCCCCCCTTGCGCGATACGGGCAGTATGTCCCAGGCGGCTCCCAGATCTCTAGTCCACCGGAGCGGCTGCCTCAAACCGGTGCAGGTACTTCTGCCGGAGGGCCTCTCCCCGCCGTGGCGCGTCGCTGGCGATCCCGGTGAGCCAGTCTCTCTCGCCGGCCAGGGAGATGCCGTCTGCCGCGAGGCGGCGTGCGCACCATGCGAGTGAGTGAGCTGCCCGCCCGAGGGTGGTCGCGGCGGTCTTGTGGACGCGGTCGGCTGGGAGCTTAGGCCGCCATGCGATGGTCACGGTGATGCCCTGCGCGGTGGCTGAGCGGATGTCCCCGAGCGCCTGCCGGTCGTGGGCGCCGACGGCGAACGAGTTGTAGACGCCCGTGGCCGCCTTCCGTGCCTCGGTGGCGACTACCTGGTTGTCGGTGATCACCAGGACTGGCACACTGCAGCCGCCCGCGAGCCGCAGCCCGAGCCGGAGTGCCTGCCATTCCGCGAAGATCGCCGGGCGGTCCATCAGCGGCACGGTGAACCAGGCGGCGAGCGCGCGGCCATCGGAGCAGACCGCAGCCGCCCCGGCGTAGCAGAGGCCGTCGGCGGCGGGGATGATGCCCGCGGAGCCGTCGACGGCGATCACCGGCGAGCTACCCCGGCCGGCCAGCCGGAGTCTCACGACGTGCAGGCAGGCGGCCACTTCCCGGGGCGGACCTGCGGTGTCGGTCAGAACTCCCGGGACGAGGCCTCGCGGCCCGTCTTCCAGGTGCGCCTTCAGGGCCGCGAGCTCCGCGGCAGTCACGGCCCCGTCACCGGTCATCGGGCTGCTCACTGGCGTGCGCGCGCCATTCGGCTGCCCACTGGAAGTCAAGGCCCGCGATCCTGGCGCACTGCTGATCCTCTGGCCGGTCACCGACCATGACGGCCATGTACGGCGGGTAGTACTCGCCGCTGGCTGCGGCGACCCCAAGCGCCGCCTCGATGAGCAGCCCTGGTGACGGCTTGCGGCACCAGCAGCGGGCCATCTCCGGGTTGGCCGCGTCCGGGTGGTGGGAGCACCAGGCGATCTTGTCGAACAGCTCTCCGGCCTGACGGTGCGTCTCCGCCATGGCGGCGGCGACGTCCTGGAGCGTCACCAGCCCGAGCGCGATGCCGCCCTGGTTGGACACGCCGATGATCCGTCCTCCGCCGCGCCGCCAGCGGCGCATCATCTCCACGGCCTCGGGGAACACCTCGACGTCGGCCGGCCCGTTAACGAACCGGCCCAGCTCGTCCTTCCCCTTGCGGACAGTGCCGTCAATGTCCAGGTACAGGACCGGGACGGCCTGCGCGGGGACGATCAGCTTCACGATCCCTCCCCGTACTGGCGGATGGCTGCCCTGAACGCGGCGAGGGCCGCGGGGTCGTCCTCGATCCGCCAGTCGTCCCTGTTCTCGGCGGCCTTGTCGTAGTCGAACCAGACGAAGCCGACGATGCCAGGGGTGGACTCGACTCCCGCGAACAGCTCCCGCACCCACTGGGCGGCCTGCGGGCCGGACTGCACGCTGGTCTCGGTGATCAGGAACGGCTTCCCGGTGAACTGGCGGACCTCGCCGAGGACGCGCCCGAAGACCTGCTGCCAGCTGTCCTCCGACCCGATGAAGTACCCGTCGATGCCAATCCAGTCCACGTACGCCTCCCCCGGGTACAGGGACCTCAGCAGCGACGGATGGGTGATCGGCGGGCTGTTGCTGATCGTCCATGCCCAGGTGACGTTCCGCGCCCCGGCCTGCTGCAGGACGTCGTGGACGTGGCGGTAGAGGGCGACGTACTGGGCCGGGCTCGCCTTCCGTGTCCCGTAGCTGTACCACGGGCCGTTCGCCTCCGGGTCGATGCTCACGACCACGGGCCTCTCGTAGGCGGCGATCTCCTGGCCGAGCCGCGTCAGGGCGTCGTCGTCGGCGCCGGCCAGCACCTGCACAGGCGGCTGCGTAGTCGCGAGGCTCAGCAGCGGCATCACCCCGGCCGGCGGGATGACAAGCCGGTCCTGCGGCTGCGCGTACTGGGCGAGGACATCAGGATGCGCCCCGGTTGCCGCGGTGAACGCGCCAGCGCCTCCCGCCGGCGCCGCGAGGCCCAGGAGGCACCCGCTGGCCGTGACGGCCGGCGCCGGCGAAGGAGAGGCGCCCGATGACGAGGCGGCGCTGGTGCACCCGGTCACCAGGACCGCTGTCGCGGCGACCAGCGCCAGCCGCCTCACGGCCTGCCCCCGGACACCGTGACCTCGACGTCTGACCGGGTTCCCCATGACGACTCGGCGACGGTGAGGAGAGACCACAGGCGCAGCGCGCGGAGCACGAGCATCGACCATGCGGTGATCAGGGGAGCGCAAGCGTACGCGGCCAGCCTCGCGGCCAGCGACTGGTCACCGCGCCTGACCAGGAGCGCCCGCAGGCTGACCAGGTAGCTGAGCCCGGCCAGCGCCCATGGCGACGGCACCGGCGGCACGTGGCCTTCTGCGGCCGGCACGGCGGCGACAAGGACCAGCAGCACCGTGGTCAGCGCGAAAGTCGCCCACGCTGCTGCGGCCAGCCACCAGCCCAGCCGCAGCGGCGACAGGTAGCGGAACCACCAGAACGTGCGGATCACGTTCCCGCGCATCCACCGCAGCTGCTGCCGCACGTGGTGGCCAGCCTTCTCCGGCATGATCGTGAACGCGAAGCAGGTCGGCTGCTGCACTGTCCGCCCGCGCAGCATCGCGAAGAACGTCAGCATCGCGTCATCGCTGTAGCCGACCCGGCGCCCCCTGAAGGTCTCCCCCAGGTAAGCGGGAAGCGCCTCCCGCACCACCCCGGCACGGTAGAACGCCAGGCCGCCCGAGTTCACCAGCACGCATCCCAGCCGGGACCATGCGGCCCGGACGCCCAGCTGGTAGGTGCACAGCCAGATCTCTGTCAGCGCCGTGAGCAGGTTGCGCCGGGCGTTGAACACCAGCAGCATGGCGGCCACGGACTGGACGCGAGGATCAGCGAACGCCCTCAGGCCCTCCTCGACAGCCCGCGGATCAAGGATGGTGTCGGAGTCGATGGTGGCGAAGATGTCAGCACCGGGGTCGGCGCGGAAGGTGACAGCCTGCGCGGACCGCTTGCCTGACTCAGGCCCCCGCTCGGTGCGGACCCACCGGAACTCGGTTGCCGGGTACTGCAGGGACAGCAGCTCCAGGTCTTCCCGCACGTCCTGGTAGCCGAACTTGTCCGACCCGTCGTCAACGAAGTCCACCCGCTGCGGGGGCCGGGTCTGCCTCGCCAGGGCAAGCGCCACGAGCCGCAGCGCCTCCGGGTCCTCGTTGTAAACCGGGACATTCACCGTCACCCTCAGCGCGTCAAGCTCCCGCTGCGGCCCGGCCGCCGCGGTCTTGCGCCTGTCGGCCCATGCCAGCACCTGGATCGCGGCGAGGATGGCCGACAGTCCGATCCACACGTCGCCCAGCCTGTCGCCGGCTGCCACGTCGCCGGCGTGGCGCCATGCGAGCGCCCCGGTCCCGGCCGCGCTAAGGGCGAGGAGGACTGCCGTCCGCAGCCTGGAGTAGCCGGCGCTCAGGCGTCCCAGGGGGTCGTGCCCCGGCGCCAGAGCACCCGTATCACCGTCGCGGCGATGGCCACCAGGGCGCAGGCGCTGAGGGCCGAGACCGTCCCCGCCCCGGACAGCGCGCTCAGGAAGTGCATCAGGGTTCCTCTCAAATGGGATCGTGCGGATGACAGGAAGCGCTGTCGTGACAGGCCGCGCCGCCTGCTCCCTGGCTATGCGGTCAAGGTGATCAAGGGCCGCTGCCTGCGCGGCCGTTGAGCTAGCGGGAAATCCCCGCATTGCGTGCAGCCCGGGGACCCTCACAAGG
>Ga0335072_10002455_pt1 | contig 28801 bp, 26 predicted proteins | sample Lox_Sample_21_FD_206725 | JGI IMG/M metagenome (GOLD analysis project Ga0335072, IMG submission 206725) | Soil microbial communities from Loxahatchee National Wildlife Refuge, Florida, United States - Lox_Sample_2.1 | ecosystem: Environmental > Terrestrial > Soil > Wetlands | place: USA... | reverse complement strand
ATACCCGCCTACTGGCTGCTCCGACGCCATCCGTGACTCCGGGGGGAAGGGGGGCTGGGGCTGCTCGTGAAACCGGCCTTACCTGCCCCGAAAGTGCAGTCCAAACCAACGGTGCCGGCTCCATTTGTCGACGCTCACCGTGTGGGGCGAATGTCTACTTGAAAGTCGTAGTGCCCCGCGGAAATTTTTCGCTGCGCCCTTTTGAAGAAGCGCTCTGGCGGCGTCACGCTGGCCTCACGAGCGGCATCCAGCCGCGCCATCAACCCGGGAAATTCGGCCTCGAGACGATCAAGGCCGGATAGAGCAGTGATGTTCGCCGCCTGGCGAAATTTGTCCTGGAGTGTTTTGAATAGATGGGCAGCCTTCGACAGCGCGTCGAGACTCACATCGAAATTGAGAGCCTTGTAGACGGCCGGTATCAGTCCCGCGACCAGAGCGCACGTGCCGGTCACCCATTCATAGCCGCCCTGCCCTGCCAGCAGTGGCCAGGTCGCGACGGTGCCGAGAACGATTGGTACGACGACGAAAGCGACGCGCCATCGACGCAATGACTTCAACCATTCAAACAGCGTGGTGGACGTGTAGCGACACGATTCTTCCTGTCGCCTGCACTCAGCAATCAGCGCTTCGAGTCGCTCCTCCATCAAACAGTGCGAGGAATATCAAGGCCAAAGATCTTCTGCCATTCGTCACCCGCAGCCTCGATCAAATTGCCCTTCTCATACTCGCAGGCCTTGACCGCGCGGCCGTGAGCAAGCATGGTGCGGCTCAGCCAGTCATTGCCGAGCGCTACCACTTCATTCGTACCAGGCACCACAACATAGCCCTCTGCGCGCCTGCACAAGAATTCGAAGAAATCGCGCGTAATCCAATCGAAATAGAAGTAGTCCATGAAGCGCCATGGCGACTGCCAGATGAACTGCGTCGCGAGGAGTTCGAGATGGAAGGATTTGATCGGCACTGCGCACCAGCTCTGCCAAGCCTTCATCATGCGCACTAGAGGACGCAGGTTTCGGGCGTTCCCGAGGTCCGCCGCATCGAGCTGCTGCACCTCGGCCCAGGGGGCAGTCTCCTTGTACGAGCCGCCATCGTGAGTATTGCAGATCCAGTACCGGCCACTGGCCGTAAAGGCCGGTACCACCTCCACGGAGTAGCCATCGAAGCGGACGACGACGACCTGGCCGTCGCCACTCATATCGGTATTCGGATACGTGACCGCCAAACGCTCCTTGACCTCCTGGAGGAGCGCCGACTGGCGGTTTCCAAAGCGCGCCTGGAACCGGTTATATACCGAGCCCGGCAGCAGAAAATAGACGTCGACATCACGGGGAGGGCGAATGGCGGTGTTCTTGCCCCAGGACCCCACCAAGAAACTATGCTCGGTCTCTGAGGAAATCCCGTAGTACGCCCGGTTGAGACAGCTGATGACGCCCGCGCGCTTCTTCACGCCGTCAGCAATCTGGAGAGAGGTAAGCTCCAGGTTACTGTGAAACTGCGTGAACCGTGGTCGGACGGCAATCCATTGGTGATATAGCGGCTGTTGTGGGAAGGCCAGTGCCGCGAGAGTACCGGCGGCGGGTGCCAGATTAAGCAGGTCCAGCCCGGAGACCGATCCCGCCGTCGGCCGCGAGTCTGGGATTCACGCCGGATCGGACAGGATCGTCACGGGATCCGGCCAGTTCTTCGATAGTCTTCCGAGAGACCAGAGAGTGTTCGCCGCCGGCTTTGGACTCAGCAGCTCGGAAAGCACAGTCTGCGGTGCGAACAGGTTGCGGTAGAACTCATCCGACGATCTGTTCGCCACTTGCCTGTGCCCCTATCTCACCTTGTAGCGAGTTCCCGCAGTTCGGGAGTCGCCGGCTCCTCCATTCCGAGCCAAATCCGATCGTGACCTTGCGACCACAGCCAGTCCACGACGGTGTCGTGCAGCCGACGTCCATAGCCTTGCCCCCGATGCGGCGGGTCGACGAAGAGCGCGGAGATGCTGCCGGTGAGGGCGTCGCCTATGGCGAACGCCACTATCACCCCGTCGAGTTCGATCACCCATCCACGGCCCGTGGTCTCGAGAGCCTCGATAATCTGGTCATCGGGCATGGTGAGCAGAAACAGGCGGTGTTCAGAGACAGCGTGCCGCACCCGAAGTAGTTCGGGTAGGTCGCTGCGAACCGCTTGCCTCAGGATCGCGGACATTCGGGAACCTTGTTCAATGCTCCTCAGACGCCACTCCGCCCGCTTCAGGGCAGCTGCGGCACGTTCTGGCTTCAGAGTTGGCTAGCATGGATGTCAGCACCATAAAGGAACGGCGAGGACCTGAGTCCTCGCCGGAATATGCATCTATGTCGGAATCAGTCTCACCTTTTGAGGCCGCAAATCTCAGCTTATGGGGCCGAAATCTCACCTTATGGGGCTACTCACATACGTTCTACTCCGCCAAAAACCGGCTCACCCTAGCCGCACTTCGAGTCGCCGCAATTGAGGCACGTCATGCAGCCGTCCATCATGACGACGGCGGCGGTGCTGCACTTGCCGCAAAGCTGCGCCCCTTCGGGGAAATGCGGCTTGGCGAAGGCGTCCGCCTGCTTCGCGCGCGCCTCGAACTCCGCCCGCTTCTCGTCCACCAGCTTCTGCTGGTGCTCGTCGAGCGCCGGCTTGCGCATGAGGCCGATGGTCTGCAGATGCCTCTCGATGACATAGCCCAGCTCGGCGATGATCGAGGGCATGAACTTGCCCCCGGGCTGCCAGTAGCCACCGCGAGGATCGAAGACCGCCTTCAGCTCATCGACCAGGAAGGTGACGTCACCGCCCTTGCGGAACACCGCCGAGATGATGCGCGTCAGCGCCACGATCCACTGGAAGTGATCGAGGTTCTTCGAATTGATGAAGACCTCGAAGGGCCGCCGCTGCTCGTACTCCGTGCCTTCGTTGAGCACGATGTCGTTGATGGTGACGTACATGGCGTGGTCGGAGATCGGCGTCTTGATCTTATAGGTCGAGCCGATCAGGACCTCCGGACGCTCGAGCTTCTCGTGCATCCGGATGACTTTGGCCATGTGCCCGTTCTTGTCGCGAACGACTTCCTCGGTGGCCACCACGGCCAGCTTCGCGCCTTCCGCAGGCGCCGCGGCCGACTTGTCTCCCGGCTTTTGCACCTCGTACTTGAGGATCTTACGGTCGATCTTGATGGTCATAACGTGATCCTAATTTGGCAAGCCTTGAGCGGCCATCAGGCCGCGAGCGAAAGCTCATAAGCTGCAAATGGTTCTCGCACCTGGCGGGTCTTCCGCTCCTCGGAAAAGAATGGCCCGATCGCTACGCGGGTAGCCCCACCTGCCGCCTTATGAAAGGCATCATGACAGTGCTTGCACAGGATAAGGAGATTCCAAACTTCGAACTTCCACTCAGGAAACCGCTGGAACGGCCAAATGTGGTGCGCATTTAACTTCCCTCCGCGCTCTCCGCAGGTTCGGCACGTGTAGTCGTCACGCTCGAAGCAGCACTCTCGTGCCAGTTTCATGTCCAGGGAGGTCCGTAGTCTTACGCGATCGGGAGTTACTCCGCCCTTCCAGTTCCAACGCTTATCACCTAGATTGGCCTCCCGCAACCTCTCGCGCTGCCGCAACGTACATTCCGTGCGGATACGCACGTTCATCTTCCGCAACCATTCGGAGACTGTGGGCGACGTGACGTGAAGGACGTCTGCGATCTCTGTCGTAGAAAGCAGATTCTCGACATACAACTTGGCCGCCCACAGCTTCGCGCTGCCATCTGGATCCCGGCTTGCCGAGTGCGAGGTGCGTTCTCTCATTTCGGGCGTGACATAGGCCGAACGCCGGTTCTTCGGCACTTCGAACTCCCGGCGCCATTCGAACAGCGTGCTTGCCGGCACGCCGATGATTCGGGCGATCTCAGGAATCGAGCGGCCCTCACGATAGAGCTGCTCGAGGAGAGGAAGCACCTGCGACTTCCGAGAAGTCATCGCCCGCCTATTCGGCGGGAGCACGCCCTTGCTCCACGTGGAGGCAGTCGAAAGCGAAACGCCCAGGACACGTGCAATCTCCGCAGTAGACGCGCCACTCTCTCGCATCGCTCGCGCGCGTGCGATAAGCGACTCGCGGGCCGTCAAATCAGTAACGGCCATAGTACCCATCGCGCAGCGCATCGAATAAGTTTGCTGCCGTATGCAACTCGCCGTCGTACTCGATCTCCTCATCTCCGCGCACTTCGACGACCTTGCCATCTTCCAGCGTGAACCTGTAGACCGTGTTCTTCAGATCCTGCTCCTTCACCAATACGCCCTGGAAAGCCTCGGGGTTGAAGCGGAAGGTCGTGCAGCCCTTGAGTCCTCGCTCATGCGCGTACAGATAAATGTCCTTGAACTTCTCGTAAGCGAAGTCCGTGGGCACATTCGCGGTCTTGGAAATCGAAGAGTCCACCCACTTCTGAGAGGCTGCCTGCACGTCGACGTGCTCTTTCGGGGTGATATGGTCGGAAGCAATGAAGTAGTCCGGAAGCTTCTCCGATTCCACCGTGGCGTCGGGCTTGGCCTTTGGGTTGACTAGTTCGCGGTAGGCAAGCAATTCGAAGGAATAGACGTCAATCCTTTCTTTGGTCTTCTTACCATCGCGGATCACATTGCGAAAGTAATGATGCGCGAACGAAGGCTCTATCCCATTCGACGCATTGTTCGCAAGTGACAGTGAGATCGTTCCCGTGGGCGCGATGGACGTGTGGTGCGTGAATCGAGCCCCCGTCTCCGCCAGAGCCTCGACGAGCTTCGGAGCCGCCTCAGCGACGCGCTGCATATAGCGGCTGTATTTCGCGTGCAGCAGCCGGCCCGGAATCTTCTCGCCAGCCTTCCAGCCGTCCCGGCTCATCTCCGGGCGCTTTCTCAACATCTCCTTCGTGACCGTGAATTCCTCGACCATGATTGGAGCCGGACCCTTTTCCCTGGCGAGCTCGAGTCCCATTTCCCAGCCTGCCACCGCCATTTCGCGGGAAACATCCTCGGTGAATTTCACCGCCTCCGGCGTGCCATATTTCATGCGCAGCAGCGTCATCGTGCTGCCGAGACCGAGGAAGCCCATGCCGTGGCGCCGCTTGCGCGTGATTTCTTCGCGCTGCTTTTCCAGAGGAAGCCCATTCACTTCCACTACATTGTCGAGCATGCGTGTGAAGATCTTCACGACTTCGCGGTATTCCGTCCAGTCGAACTCCGCCGACGCAGTGAACGGATGGCGGACGAACTTAGTGAGGTTCACCGAACCTAACAGGCATGCCCCAAACTGGGGAAGCGCTTGCTCTCCGCATGGATTGGTAGCGCGGATGTTCTCGCACCACCAGTTGTTGTTCATCTCGTTGACGCGGTCGATCAGGATGAACCCCGGCTCTGCGAAATCATAGGTGGAAGTCATGATGACATCCCACATTCGTCGCGCCGGCATCGTCTTATAAATCTTGCACGCCACCAGACCCTGGTCGTTTACGACATAGTCATCGTGAATTTCCCATTCGCGCCAGAGGAATGTGCTCGTGTCACTCAGGTCCCAGCGCTCACTCTCGTACTCCTTGCGGGAGATGGGGAATGCCAGCTTCCACTCGAGATTCTCGCGGACCGCCCGAATGAACTCGTCAGTGATGAGGAGCGAGAGATTGAACTGCCGCAAGCGCCCGCTCTCGCGCTTGGCACGGATGAATTCCATGACATCGGGATGTCCGATGTCGAAGGTGCCCATCTGCGCGCCGCGACGGCCGCCAGCAGACGACACCGTAAAGCACATCTTGTCGAATATATCCATGAACGAGAGCGGCCCTGACGTGTAGGCACCCGCCCCCGAGACATACGCACCTCGCGGACGAAGGGTCGAGAAGCAGTAGCCAATACCACATCCCGCCTTCAGTGTGAGGCCCGCCTCATGAACATTCCTAAGGATGTTGTCCATCGAGTCGCGGATCGTTCCTGACACCGTACAGTTGATCGTCGAGGTCGCCGGCTTGTGCTCCAACGCACCGGCGTTGGAAGTCACCCGCCCGGCGGGAATGGCGCCGCGGCGCAAAGCCCAAAGGAAGCGCTCGTACCATTGATCGCGTAAGTCTTCACGCTCGACGTCGGCGAGGGCGCGCGCAACACGTTTGTACGTATCGTCCATCGTCTTGTCGATGGGCGAACCGTCTTTGGCGGTCAGGCGGTACTTCTTATCCCAGATGTCCAGCGATGCTTCCTGGAACGGAATGGCATCGACGTCCTTCGGCTCGATCTTCACGACGGTATTCATGTGTCCGCGGCGCTCCGATTGTCTTTAGCACGCCTGCTCTACGGATCACAGGGGATAACGGCCCGCGTGGAACTGCGCGGAGCGACGCGTACCGGGTTGCCCGATCGCTGCTCTTGCAGCCGGTACCCCCTGAACCTCCCCGACCGCGCGATCCTGTGGAGCCGACTGGCGGGCACAAGATCTTGTGTCGGGGTACAGAGCCTAATGAGCACCCCGGCATGCGTCAAGATTCTCGGACATATTTCGCCTGTCAAAATTATACCTATAAAAACAAATAGTTACAGCAATGCGAGCCGTGACATCCCACTGAAAGATTTTATCCGGCGCCTCCTTCGGCGGGCGGGGGCCACCCCCATATCTTGTGGTCCCCAGGCAGATCACAAGTTCTGCACAGCATGCTCACACGCCGCGATCGAGGCTCAGCCGGGCCGTGCCACTGACCCTCCCTGGTGGCAGGGCCCCCCGGCCCGCGCATCCGTGCGCAGGCGTTCGGCCGGATCGAGGACACATTAAGTGTCCTCGATAAATTGCACCGGCCTCACCCCAACCCACACTTGAAACCTCCCCGCCCGCCCGCAAATCGGTTCCAACGAGATTTTCGAGGCCGACGAGGCTGACATCCCCTTCCCCATTTGGAGGTTCACAACATGACTATTCTCCGCTACGAGCCCTGGTCGCTCGTCAACCGTCTGCATCGTCATTTCGACGAGACTTTCTCCGCCGAGGCCGGCGATTCCGACGGCGCCTGGTGGATTCCGCAGGTCGATGTCCACGAGGAGCCGGAGCGCTTCGCGGTGTTGGTTGACGTCCCCGGCGTGGAGCCGAAGGACATCGAGATCACCGCCGAGAAAGGCGTTCTTACCATCCGCGGCACGCGCAACGCGCGTACCGAGGAAGAGGCGAACGGCTACCGGCGCCTTGAGCGGCGCAGCGGCAAGTTCCTGCGGCGCTTCACCCTTCCGGACAGCGCCAACCTCGATGCCATCAGCGCCAAGCACACGCACGGCGTGCTCGAGGTGACGATTCCGAAGCAGGCGAAGCTGCAGCCCCGCCGCATCGAAGTCGCGGCCGCGTAAGGCCCTCTCGCGGCCCGTCTCGATGAGACGACGACCCGGCCGGCCGCTGCGTCACTGGCGCAGCGGCCGCTCGGGTCCTTCTTATGTTCAGGCGGCGCTTCGTCCCAGGCCCGCGGACTTGTAGAATCGGGGCTCCTTACTTCGGAAGCCTCATGAATCCCCGGCATCTCGCCTGTACGGCGCTGCTCGCAGCGCTCGTGGGAGGAACACCCTTCACGACCGCATCAGCCGCGATACCCGTCGCGGTCGGCGGCGCGCGGCTTCCCTCGCTCGCGCCGATGATCCGCAAGGTATCGCCCGCGGTCGTGACCATCGCAACACGCGGTGTCATGCCGGGCGGCGGCGATGGGGACGATCCGCTGCGTGACGACCCGTTCTATAACCGCTTCTTCCACAACACTCCGGGACAGGATACGGATGAGCAGCCGTTCGCGGCCGCCGGCTCCGGCGTGATCGTCGACGCCAGGCACGGCTACATCCTCACCAACGCCCACGTCGTGGATCACGCCAACAGCATCACCGTGACGCTGCAGGACGGGCGCAACCTCAAAGCCAGGGTCGTCGGCACCGATGTGCCCTCCGATATCGCGGTGGTGAAGGTTGCCGCCCACGGCCTGGAGCAGATCCGCTTCGGCGATTCCGCCCGGCTGTCCGTCGGCGATTTCGTGGTGGCGATCGGCAATCCGTTCGGGCTGCCGCATTCCGTGACCTCGGGGATCGTCAGCGGACTGAAGCGCTCGGGATTCAGCCCGGACGATTTCGAGAGCTACATCCAGACGGACGCCTCCATCAATCCCGGCAATTCAGGCGGCGCCCTCGTCGACCTGCGGGGGGATCTGGTCGGCATCAACACGGCCATCCTCTCCGCCAGCGGGGACAACATCGGCATCGGCTTCGCCATCCCGGTCAACACGGCCAGGCGGGTGATGCAGCAACTCATCGCGTACGGCGCCGTGGATCGCGGCCAGCTCGGGCTCAACATCTATGCGGTGACGCGGGAGATGGCGCGCTCACTCGGACTGCGCAAGGCGACGGGCGGACTGGTATCGCAAGTGGTCCCCGGCTCGCCCGCCGACAAGGCGGGGATTCGCGCCGGCGATGTCGTCACTGCGATCGCGGGCCATCACATCGAATCGAATACCGACCTGCGCGATGCGATCGGTCTGCTCCGCGTCGGCGATCCGGTCACCGTCGATCTGTTGCGCGATGGGCGGCACGAGGAGCGCCACGCCGTTCTGGCCGACACGCTCGCGAAACCCCCCAAGGCTTCGACGCTTCCATCGGCGAGTCATCCGACCGCCGCGGCGGGGAACCACGGTGCCGGCAACGGCACCAAGCGGCCCTAGGATGGCATCGCACCTGAACATCTGCGTGCTGGGCGGTACCGGGTTCGTCGGTACGGAGCTGATCACGCGTCTGGTCCGCGACGGGCACTGGGTGCGTGTACCGACGCGTAACACCGCGCACGGCCAACACCTGAGGGTGCTCTCGACGGTTGAGCTCGTCACTGCAAACGTGCACGACCCGCGCACCCTCGGCCAGCTCCTCGCCGGAATGGATGCGGTCGTCAATCTCATCGGCATCCTCAACCAGAGCGGCCGCGCCACATTCCAAGCGGTGCACACGGATCTCGCCGCGAAGCTCGTGGCCGCCGCGCGCGGCGCCAAAATCCGGCGGCTGCTGCAGATGAGCGCCGCCGGCGCGGATCGGGAGCGCGGCCCGAGCCGCTACCTGCGGACCAAGGGCGAAGCCGAAGCGCTCATCGGCGCCGCCGGCGCCCATTTCGATTACACGATCTTCCGTCCCTCCGTGATCTTCGGGCCGCGTGACTCGCTGACCAACCGCTTCGCCTCGCTCCTGCGGATGTCGGGCGGGATCCTGCCCCTGGCGCGCTCGCAGGCGCGCTTTGCGCCGGTCTACGTCGGGGATGTCGCAGACGCTTTCATGCGTACGCTGGACGACCGCGCGAGCTTCGGCGAGACGTACGAACTCTGCGGCCCGGAGATCCTGACACTCGAGGAGATCGTGCGCAGGACCGCGGCCGCCGCCCAGATCCCCTGCCACATGCTGAGACTCCCCGCCGTGCTCGGCTTCCTGCAGGCCCTGGTCCTCGGCCTGATCCCCGGCAAGCCGTTCTCGCTCGACAACTTCCGCTCCCTCAGCATCGACAGCCTCTGCTCGCAAGACGGCCTCGCGCGCCTGGGCATCCCGCCGCAGCACATGATGGCGATACTGCCCTTCTACCTGGGCCCCTTCACCGGCCCCACCGAGCTCAACGCCGCCCGCAGGACGGATTATTAGGTAGGGCCGGCCGCTCTCGGCAGCTCGCCTCGATTCGCGGCGAGCCATAAAATCTCTCGATGGCCTTCTTTGACGCACTCGGCTTCTCGTGGAATAGGGAGTCTATTCCCCGGGAACTGCCGCGCGTCTCAGTCGAGCGCGCCGTATTTCGATTTGCGCGGATGCTTCCGGAATACGTCTGGAATGCTGGTGTTCTGGAAGGCAATCCATTCACCTTCGTCGAGGTCAAAACGCTTCTGGACGGGGTAACCGTAAGCGGGCGAAAACTGTCCGACCAGGAGCAGATACTCAACCTCGCCCAGAGCTCGAGACATCTCCTCGACATGGTCCGGCGGCGCGAGTTTCACCTCGGCAAAGGCACTTTCTGCGCCTTACACGCGCTCGTGGTGGGAGAGCCGGGGCGACATGCGCCGCCCCCGACCGAGCCCGGCGCCGAGCCGCTCGATGCGATTTTTTCGACGGGGCTCGCGGCACTGGAGGCAAACGTGCAGAACCCCTTTGAGCGGGCGGCTGCATTTTTCCTATTCGGTTCGTTGCAGCGATTTTTTCTCCAGGGCAACAAGCGGACTTCGCATCTCATGATGAACGGCGCCCTGATGATGGAAGGGATCGACGCAATCAGCATCCCGGCCATGCGAGCCCCCGAATTCAAGGCGCAGGCAGTTGAGTTCTATGCCACTCGGGATGCCACTCAAATGATGAGCTTCGTTTTGGAGTGTCATCCTGAATTTTCCCGCATCCGCGAGCTCAATCCCGACCTACCCCTGCGCGATGCGCCGGCGCTCAGGCACTATCGCTTCGATGACCCTCTACCGCATCTCGACCTCGACCCGTCAGGCTAACGCCTTGATCGCCGCCAGCCGCTTCTCGCGGATTTTCTCGCCGATGGCGGGACCCGCGAGTCCCTGACGCTCGCTCTCATCCAGAGTCACGGCCGCAGCCGCGGCTTGCGCCCGCCGAAGGTAGTCGCGCTGCGGGTAAGGTTGCGACTCGAGACCTGTGCGCCCGCGCGCATCAGCCTCGCAGGCCGCCAGCATCTCATCGAACCGTTCTGGCCGGCGAAAGGCGTCCGTCGACTCGAGCAGTTTCAACACCGTGGTCGGACGCAGCTCCGCCGCACGGTGGACGACGGCGTGATGGCGCGCGGTGAGCACTGCCAGATCACGAAAGCCGTTCGGCACCTTGAGACGCGCGCACAGCGATTCGATCACCGGCACGCCGGCCTCTTCGTGTCCCCGATGGCTGGGCCAGTGGTCCGGCGCAGTCAACGCTTTGCCGAGGTCGTGCATGAGGACGGCGAACCGGACGGTCGTGGAGACGCCGTTGGCAGCCGCATAGCGCAACGCCAGCATGACGTGCACGCCCGTGTCGATCTCCGGATGCCAGCGGGGCGGTTGCGGGACGCCGAAGAGCGCCGCCACTTCGGGGAAGATGACCTCGAGAGCGCCGCACTGACGCAGAGTCTCGAAGAATACGTCCGGACGGGACTCCCCCAGCGCACGCTCGGTCTCCTGCCAGACGCGCTCCGGCACGAGCGCCGTGAGCTCCCCGGAGTTCGTCATGTTGCGCATCAGCGCAACCGTCTCCTCCGCCACACGAAAACCCAGCTCCGCGTAACGCGCGGCGAAACGAGCCACGCGCAGCACCCGCACCGGGTCCTCGATGAAGCTGTCCGACACATGCCGCAACAGCCGCGCCTCGAGGTCCCGGCGGCCGCCGTACGGATCCACGATTTCCCCCGCGGGCGTCTCCGCCATCGCATTGATCGTCAGATCGCGGCGGCGCAGGTCCTCTTCCAGGGTCACATCCGGCGAGAACCGGGTGGTGAAGCCGCGGTACCCGGGAGCCACCTTGCGCTCCAGACGGGCGAGCGCGTACTCCTCGTGAGTCTCGGGGTGAAGGAAAACGGGAAACTCGCGCCCGACGGAAGCGTATCCCTGCCGCTCGAGCTCGTCCGGCGAGGCGCCGACCACCACCCAGTCGCGCTCCTTCACGGGGCGCCCGAGCAGCCGGTCCCGCACGGCACCGCCGACCAGGTAGACCTGCATAATGGGGCACATGTTAACCGAGAAGGCCCTCCCCGCCCGCATGCGGACCGTAAGCAAAGCCGTGAGGATGATGCTGACGACCTTGATGCTCGCCGCGCTCGCCGGCTGCACCAGCACGATGTATCTCCTGCAGGCGGCAAACGGTGAATGGCATGTGATCCACGGGCGCAAACCGATCGTGCAGGTGATCGACGATCCGCAGACGCCGGAACCCGTGATCCGCGAGCTCGCAGACGTGCGGGAGGCCCGAGACTTCGCGTCGCGTGAGCTCGAGCTGCCCGACAACGAGAGCTATCGCACGTACGTCGAGATCGACCGTCCCTACGTCGTATGGAACGTGGTCGCCGTACCCGCTCTCTCGGTGCAGCCGAAGGAATGGTGCTTCCCGATCGCCGGTTGCGTGGCCTATCGGGGTTACTTCAACGAGAAGCGTGCCCGCGACTTCGCGGCGGGACTCAAACAGAGCGGCTACGACGTCGTGATCGAGGGCGTGCCCGCATACTCGACCCTCGGCAAGCTCGCCGATCCGGTCATGAGCACGATGATGCGCTACGGCAGCGATGAGCTGGCCGCGATGATCTTCCACGAGCTCGCCCACCAGCTGCTCTATGTGAAGAACGACTCCCAGTTCGATGAAGCCTTCGCGGTCACCGTCGAGGATGAGGGGCTGAAGCGTTGGCTGGAGTACAAGGGCCGCCCTGCGCGCATCGCGCAGCTGCAGAAGGAGCGGGCCGAGGACCAGCAGTTCATCGCCCTGCTGCGGCAGACCCGCGATCGCCTGGCGCGACTGTATGACTCGAACGCCCCACGCGCAGCGAAGCTGCGCGGGAAGAAACAGATCTTCACCCAGCTGGCCGCGCAGATCCGCGCGCTCGAGGGCCGCCTCGCCGTCCGCTTCCCGCTCTACGACCAATGGATAGTCGAAGGCCTCAACAACGCGGAGCTCGCCTCCGTCGCCACGTACTACGACTGCGTGCCAGGCTTCGAGCGGATGCTGCGGCAGGAGGACGACGACCTGCCCCGGTTCTACGACGCCGCGCGCAAGCTGGCTCGGGAGCCGCAGGCGACGAGAGACGCCCGGCTCTGCTCCAGCGGCGCGGCGTCCGGCTCGGGCGCGAGTCTCACCTCCGACAACACCCGCTGAGCGCCACGCTACCCGCGATCCTCACAGTGAACGCCGCAGATCCTGCAGCGTGAATCCTTCCAACGCGTCATCCAGCTCCCGCGTCAGCGCCATGACCTTGAACGCCTCGCCCATTTCCCCCGGCAACAGCAGGCGACGCGCTTCGCCCGCAAGCCGTGCGTGCTCCACGGTATCGGTCGACTCCGCGACGAGTTGCTCCACACCCGTCGCCAGCAGAAACGCGGCCTGAGTGCAGAAGCCCGCGACATCCAACCCGGCAGCGACCGCCGCCTCCGCAACACGGGTAAAGTCCACCCAGGCAGTGATGTCCTGCACGCCGATGTTGATGTAGGGATCATCATGCACACGCTGCTTGAAGTGACAGCGCAAGGTGCCCGCGGTCCGCTGCGGATGGTAGTAGTGCGCCCGCGGCAGCCCGTAATCGAACAGCAGCATCAGTCCCCGCTCGAGACACGCCGCGACACCCGCGATCCACGGGCCGACCTTCAGACAGATCTCCGAGACGTACCCATCCGGTAACGGCGGCGACGGCAGCTCCTCGAGCAGCGCCGCGCACGCACTCGCGAGGCCCTCACCCGGCGCGGCCTCACGCTCCACGAGAGCCGCGACTTGCCGCCCGGATCCTGGCTCCACAATACCGCCTGGCCGCCCGGATCCTGGCTCGACACGATCGCCCGGCCGCGCCGACCCTGCACCGCCGTCTTCTTCCCCCACCCCCAGCTCCCTCGCCGCCCCGCCCCGCAGCACGAACCGCCGGCACGGCAGTGCGTCCAGCACCTCGTTCGCCAGGATCACCCCGTGGATCGGCCGTTCCGGCAGCCGCTCGAGCCACGCCACCCGTTCCCGGATCTCGCGCGGCAGCTTTCCCAACCGCTCGCGCTGCCGCTGCGCGAGGTCGGCGCTGACTTCCAGAATGGCGTACCGCTCCGGCAGCTTCCCGAGTAAGGCCAGACTCTCGAGAATGACCGCCGCCATGCGCCCGGTCCCCGCGCCCAGCTCCAGGATCTCCCCGCCGCCGGCCAGCACCGCCGCACACTGCCGCGCCACGCAGCGGCTGAAGAGATCGGAGATCTCCGGCGCCGTCACGAAATCCCCGCCCGGTCCGAGCTTCACGCTGCCCGCGCTGTAATACCCGAGCCCCGGAGCATAGAGCGCCAGCGCCATGAACTGCTCGAAGGGGATCCAGCCCCCCGCCGCGCGAATGCGCTCGCGGATCAGCGCGGTGACCGCGCTCGAGTGCGCTGCTTCTTCCGCTGACAGCAGGGGCGTCATAATCTAGGCCTCATGCCAGAAGCCACTGCCAACGACAGCACCCGGTCCGCGCCTCTTGCCGGCAAGGCCGCGCTGGTCACCGGCGCCGCGCGACGCGTGGGCGCCGCAATCGTGCGCACGCTCCACACTGCGGGAGCAAGCGTCGTACTGCACTACCGTAGCTCCTCGGAGGAAGCGGACGCCCTCGCGCAGGACCTCAACGGCGTCAGGCCGGGCTCCGCGACGCTCGCCCAATGCGACCTTCTCGACAGCGCCGCCGTGACGGAGCTGGCCCAGACCGCTACGGCAGCGTTTGGCGGCCTCGACATCCTGGTCAACAACGCCTCGTCCTTTTATCCGACCCCGGTCGGCGACATCGACGAGGATGACTGGAACGATCTCATCGGCACCAACCTCAAGGCGCCGCTCTTTCTCTCGCAGGCCTGCGCGGCCGCGCTGCGCGAGCGCGGCGGCCTGATCGTCAATCTCGCCGACATTCACGGCGTGCGTCCCATGCGCCGCCATCCGGTGTACTGCATCGCCAAGGCCGGCCTCATCATGCTGACGAAGTCGCTGGCGCGGGAGCTCGGCCCGCAGGTGCGGGTCAATGCGATAGCGCCGGGGCCCGTCATGTGGCCCGAAGACGGCATCGATCCCGCGCTGCGCGACGAGATCATCGCGCGCACCGCCCTCAAGCGCACCGGATCGGCCGAGGATGTCGCCCGCGCCGTGCTCTTCTTCGCTTCCGAGGCCCCGTTCGTCACGGGACAGATCCTGGCGGTGGACGGCGGCAGAAGCATCGGCTGGTGATTTGTTTTCCTGGCGCTGGATCCGGGCATCCTGCCCGGCCCAGCGCGCGTTGAGCAAAAAAGCGTGGTTTTTGTGCTCAACGCCCGCCACCTGCGGCGGCGGGGCACATCCTGTGCCTGGTCTACCGATGAGTACTCGCATGCACCGGAATTAAGGGGTGCGCCGCGCGGTCGAACCGCCGCCACAGCTCCCCGATGGTCAGCTTCTCGGTCGGATGCACCAGATCGGGTGCGAGATCCGCCAGCGGACCCAGCATGTAAGCCCGTTTCAACAGGTCGGGACGCGGCAGCTTGAGGTGGGGCTCCTGACAGAGCAGGTCGCCGTAGAGCAGCACATCCAGGTCCATCGACCGCGGCGCCCACCGCGGCGCCTCGCGCGGCCGCCCGCAAAGCGTCTCGATGGCATGCAGCCGTTCCAACACCTCGCCGACCGGCAGCTCCGTCGGGAAACCGGCCACGAAGTTGATGAAGTCCTCGCCCTCGAACCCCACCGCCCGGTTGCGATACCAGGGTGAGAAGCGCATGCCGGGGAATTGCCGCCGCAGCTCCTCCACCGCCATCGCCAGGTGACGCTCGGGCTCGACGTTGCTGCCGGCGGCGATGTAGACCTGCGGCATGGCGCCGATGATTCAGGCGCGGGCCGCCGCGGCCGCGGTGAGATCCGCCCGGCTGCGCTCGATGACCACGCCGACATCGCGGGAGTTGCGGATCGCGCCCGGCTTGTTGACGGAGAGGCGCACCCACTCCAGCCCGAACTCCTCGAGCAGCAGCAGCGCCAGGCGGTGCGCCAGCGTTTCGACCAGCTTGAACTCCGAGGCCTCGATGTAGGCCAGCACGCGCTTCGCGACTCTCTTGTAGTCGACCGTGTCGGCGACGTCGTCGCTGACCGACGCGCGCCGGCAGTCCACGGGCAACTCCAGGTCGACCACGACGGTCTGTTTGACGCGCCGCTCCCAGTCGATGAAGCCGATGATGCACTCGGCCGTCAGGCCACGCAGGAATATGCGGTCGTCGGATTGGATGGGGCTGGTCATGTAGGGAGGGATCGCGCCGTCTCCAGGACGGCATTGTCTTGTAATGCCACCGCGCTGAGTGTCTCCAGCGGCCATTGCGCGCGCGGCAGGATCGCAAGACCGTCGTGCTCTCCGGCCTTCAGCCGCGCGAGCCCCGCCACGGCAATCATCGCCGCGTTGTCGGTGCAGAACTCGAGTCGTGGATAGTACACGCGCCCGCCACGGCGGCCGACCGCGGCGTCCAGCGTGGAGCGCAGCCGACGATTCGCGCTGACGCCGCCGGAGACCACGAGCGCATCCAGGTCGGTCTCCTCGAGCGCCCGCACCGCCTTGGCGGCGAGCGTGTCGACTATCGCCTCCTCGACGCCGCGTGCGACGTCGGCACGCAGCTTCGGAGTGAGCTCCCGCCCGCGAAGCGAATGCAGCACGGCCGTCTTCAGGCCCGAGAAACTGAGCTCGAGTCCGGGCCGATCGAGCATCGGCCGGGGGAACCGGAAGGCGCCGGGGGTGCCGCCCTCCGCCAGACGCGCCAGCTCCGGACCGCCCGGGTAGGGCAGCCCCAGGAGCTTCGCCGTCTTGTCGAAGGCCTCTCCCGCCGCATCGTCCCGCGTATCGCCGAGGACGCGGTAACGTCCGATGCCCGCAACCTCGATGAGCTGGGTGTGGCCGCCCGAGACCAGCAGTGCCAGGTGCGGGAAAGGGGGCGGATCCGGCTCCAGGAGCGGCGCGAGCAGGTGCCCCTCCAAATGGTGGACTCCCACCGCCGGCACCCCCCAGGCATAGGCCAGGCTGCGCGCCAGCGCCGCGCCCGTGAGCAGGGCACCGATCAGCCCCGGACCCGCCGTGAAGGCGACGCCCGCCAGTTGCTCCGGAGCCGTGCCGGCGCGGTCCAGGGCCGCCCGCACCAGCGGCAGCAGGCGGCGCACGTGGTCGCGGGAGGCCAGCTCCGGGACGACCCCGCCATAGGTCCGGTGCAGCTCCACCTGGCTGAAAAGCTCGTGCGCCAGCAGGCCCTGCGACTCGTCGAGGACCGCCGCGGCACTCTCGTCGCAGGACGACTCGACTGCCAGGATGCGGAATGCTTTTTTTGCCTTTGCCATGAGCCTCAACTAGAATTGCGCGCCCGTTTTTCAGCTCATCCCCTTTTCCAGAGGTTCTGAGGTTTCGATGCCGAGCGTCCGTATCCGTGAGAATGAGTACTTCGATGCCGCCTTGCGGCGTTTCAAACGCGCCTGCGAGAAGGCCGGCATTCTCACCGAGCTGCGCCGGCGCGAATTCTACGAGAAGCCGACCCAGGAGCGGAAACGCAAGAAGGCCGCCGCGATCAAGCGCCACATGAAGCGCATCTCGCGCGAGGGCATGCGTCCCTCCCGCTGATCGCCGCTCATCGCCGGCATGACCCTCAAGGAACGCATCACGGAGGACATGAAGAGCGCCCTGCGTGCCGGCGAGAAGGAGCGTCTCGGCACCATCCGCCTGGCGCTGGCCGCCATCAAGCAACGCGAAGTCGACGAGCGCATTACGCTCGATGACGGCCAGGTGCTCGCGGTGCTGGAAAAGATGATCAAACAGCGCCGCGAGGCGATCACCCAGTTCCAGGCCGGCGGCCGCGCCGACCTGGTGGCGAAGGAAAGCGCCGAAGTCTCGATCCTCGAAGCCTATCTGCCCGCGCGCCTGAGCGACGCGGAGCTCGACCAGCTCATTGCCGGCGCCATCGCCTCCACCGGTGCCGCCTCCCCGAAGGACATGGGCAAGGTGATCGCGGCGGTGAAGTCCCAGGCGCAGGGGCGCGCCGACATGGGCGCGGTCAGCGCCCGGGTGAAGGAGAAGCTGGCTCCCCGCTGAGGGCCGCTGACCGCCCATCATCCCGCAAGGCTTCATCGACGAGCTGATCGCCCGCGCGGACATCGTGGAGGTCATCGGCTCACGCGTGCAGCTGAAGAAGGCCGGCCGCGAATACAAGGCCTGCTGCCCGTTCCACAACGAGAAGACCGCCTCCTTCTGGGTGAGCCCGGAGAAGCAGTTCTATCACTGCTTCGGCTGCGGCGCGCACGGCACCGTGCTGCGCTTCCTCATGGAGCACGACCGCATGGCCTTCCCCGAGGCCGTCGAGGAGCTGGCGAGCCGACTGGGGCTCGAGGTGCCGCGCGAGGCCGGCGCCGCCGCGGGCGCCGAGCGCGATTCCGAGAAGCTCCATGAGCTGATGTCGCGCGTGGCGAAGTTCTACGCCGAAACGCTGTCGCGGGAGCCCCGCGCGCAGGAGTACCTGACACGCCGCGGGCTGACTGCCGACACGATCGCGCAGTTCGGGATCGGTTATGCGCCGGACTCCTGGAACAGCGTGCTGAAGCGCTTCGGAACGGGGGATGCGGAGCGCCGGGCGCTGTCCGACCTCGGCCTCATCATCGAGCGCGACGCAGGCCGGACCGCTGCCGCCCCGGTGCGCGAAGGCGACCGGCACTATGACCGCTTCCGCGATCGCATCATGTTCCCGATCCGGGACGCGCGCGGCCGCGTCATCGCCTTCGGCGGCCGCGTCATCGACCGTGGCGAGCCGAAGTATCTCAACTCTCCGGAGACGGTCCTCTTCCACAAGGGGCGCGAGCTCTACGCGCTCTACGAGACCCGCCGCTCCCGCTCCAACCTCGAGCGCCTGTTGGTCGTCGAAGGGTACATGGATGCCGTTCGCCTGCATCAGTCGGGCATTCCGTACGCGGTCGCAACCCTCGGCACGGCGACCACGCCCGAGCATTTCCGGCGCATCTTCCGGCTGGTGAGAGAGGTGGTGTTTGCGTTCGACGGCGACCGCGCGGGCCGCGCGGCGGCGTGGCGCGCCCTGCAGCACGCACTGCCGGAAGCGCGTGAAGGACGCGAGATCCGCTTTCTTTTCCTGCCGGAGGGTCACGATCCGGACACCCTGGTCGGGGAGGAGGGCCGCGAGGCGTTCGAGCGCCGCCTGGAATCGACCCTGCCGCTGTCCGAATATCTGGTCAGGGAATTGTCCGAGCAGACCGAGCTGAGCCACGCCGACGGCCGCGCCCGCTTCGCGGAGAGCGCCCGGCCGCTCGTCGCCAAGGTCCCCGAGGGCGTCTACCGCGAGCTGCTGACCGCGAGGGTTGCCGAGGTCGTGGGGCTCGCCGCCGACCGGCTGCAGGAGCTCTGGGCCGGCACCCATCCGCCGCCGGCCCGCGGTACGGGCGCGGCGGCCGCCGGTGCGGGCTCTTCCGCCGCCATCGCCCACGGCTCGACACCCTCGACGGCCGAAAAGCCCCGCGCGCGCGTGAGCGCCGGCCGCGGAAGCCTGGTGCGCCAGGCGATTGCGCGGCTGGTGAGATTCCCGTCGACCGCCGGGTCGATCAGCGCCGAGGAGCGTGCGGGACTCAACTCCTGCGAGGAGGCGGGAATCGATCTGCTGCGCGAGCTGTTGGACGACCTGCGTGCGCATCCGCTCTCAGTTCCCGCTCAAGTCCTCGAGCGCTGGGCCGAAAGAAGCGGAGGAGAGCATCTGGGACGGCTGCTCGAGCGCGAGGAAGTGCTGGGGGAGCCCCAAGCCGCGGCTCTGGAGCTGAAGGCCGCGCTCGCGAGGCTGGCCGATCAGGCGGTCGACCGGCGCATCGCAGCGCTCGAGGACAGGATCCGCGCGGCCGGCCTGGGTGGACTCAGCATGGAGGAACGCAAGGAATTTCAGGAACTTATGGTAAAGCGGGCAGGCCGCAAGCCGGCCCCGGAGAAGCCCCCGGGCTGACGAATTTGGCATTTTCCATGTTGTCCAATACAATCGCCCGCTTTACTTTGGCGCCCCTTGAGTTGGCCCGCCGCCGCCAGCATTTAGGGGATCGAGAGACCCTCGCCAAAACCCCCGGTATTCAATGAAAGCCAAGCAGAAGCCCGCCTCCGCCAGTAGGAAACGTCCGGCCGCGCACGCGGCGAAGCCCGCCAAAGCCGCGTCCGCCGAGAAGGCGGCGCCGGTCGCCGCCGCGCGCGACACGGCGGGGGTCCGACCCCGCCTGGCTCACCACGGGAAACCGGCTCCGACTCACAAAAAAGGCGCCGCTGCCGGCGCAGCGCCCGCGCACGCCCCGGAGTCGGGGACGCGACATGCTACCCATCACAAGGATGGTCCGACCCATGCTGCTCATGCAACGGACAAGCGCCCCCTGGGTCTCGAGCGCCGCGCGCCCGTGATGCCGGAAGATCGCCAATCCCAGTTGAAGCTCCTCATCGCCCGCGGCAAGGAGCAGGGCTATCTCACCTACGCGCAGGTCAACGACCACCTGCCGTCGGAGATCGTCGATCCGGAGCAGATCGAGGACATCGTCAACACCATCAACGACATGGGCATTCCGGTGTACGAGAAGGCACCGGACACCGAGTCGTTGCTCGCGAGCGAGCCTTCCGCCCCTGCCGACGAGGAGGCGATCGAGGAGGCCGCGGCCGCCCTCGCGGCGCTCGATGCGGAGCTCGGCCGCACCACCGATCCGGTGCGCATGTACATGCGGGAGATGGGCACGGTGGAGCTGCTCACCCGCGAGGGCGAGATCCGCATCGCGCGGCGCATCGAGGAAGGCCTCGAGGCCGTACGCAGCGCGCTGTCGCTCTATCCGCCCACCCACGACTTCCTCCTCAAGGCCTACGAGCCGGTGAAGGCCGGACAGACGCGCCTGGTCGACGTCATCGTCGGCTTCGTCGATCCCAACGCGCCGGACGTCATCGCGCAGCCGCAGAACCCGACCAAGATGGACCTGGCCGCCGAGGAGGAGAAGTCGGAGGACGATGAGGAAGGCGAGGACGGCGGCGACGACAGCGAGGAAGAAGCGGTCGACACCGGCCCGGATCCGCAGGAGGCCGCGGCCCGCTTCGCCAGCCTGATGAAGGCTTACGCGCACGTCCTCAGCGGAATCGAGAAGCACGGCGCGCGCGATCCGAAGACGCTGAAGTCGCGCAAGAAAGCCGCCGATGAGTTCATGGAGCTCAAGCTGTCGCCGCGCATGTTCGATGCGCTGATCCTCAATCTGCGCACGCACGTCGCCGAGATCCGCCAGCTCGAGAAGGAGATCATGATCATCGCCGTGCGCGATGCCGGCATGCCGCGCAAGGACTTCATCGCCACCTTCCCGAAGAACGAGACCAGCCCCCGCTGGCTCGCCAAGCACGTCAAGGCGGGCAAGAAGTACTCGGCGCCGCTCGCCAGATTCAAGGACGAGATCGAGCGGCGGCAGCGCAAGCTCGAGCAGCTCGAGGGCGACTTCCACCTCTCGATCAACGACATCAAGGAGATCAACCGCGACGTGTCGATCGGCGAGGCCAAGGCCCGCCGGGCGAAGAAGGAGATGGTCGAGGCCAACCTGCGCCTCGTGATCTCGATCGCCAAGAAGTACACCAACCGCGGCCTGCAGTTCCTCGACCTGATCCAGGAAGGCAACATCGGCCTGATGAAGGCGGTGGACAAGTTCGAATACCGCCGCGGCTACAAGTTCAGCACCTATGCGACGTGGTGGATCCGCCAGGCCATCACCCGCTCGATCGCCGACCAGGCGCGCACCATTCGTATCCCGGTGCACATGATCGAGACCATCAACAAGCTGAACCGCATCTCGCGGCAGATGCTGCAGGAGATGGGCCGGGAGCCGACTCCGGAAGAGCTGGCGGTGCGCATGGAGATGCCCGAGGACAAGGTGCGCAAGGTGCTGAAGATCGCCAAGGAGCCGATCTCCATGGAGACGCCGATCGGCGATGACGAGGACTCGCATCTCGGGGACTTCATCGAGGACACCTCGGTGGCCTCGCCGATCGATCAGGCGACCATGGAGTCGCTGCGCGAGACCACGCACGCGGTGCTGGCCCAGCTCACCCCGCGCGAGGCCAAGGTGCTGCGCATGCGCTTCGGCATCGACATGAACACCGACCATACCCTGGAGGAGGTCGGCAAGCAGTTCGATGTCACGCGGGAGCGGATCCGTCAGATCGAGGCGAAGGCGCTGCGCAAGCTGCGCCATCCGAGCCGCAGCGAGCAGCTGCGCAGCTTCCTGATGGAAGATTAGTGTTTAAGCGCTGGATCCGGGCTCCTGCCCGGCCAGCGCGCCACCTGCGGCGGCGGGACCCAACCCCGCGCCTGACTCAAACGCCGCCGCGAACCAACGCGTCGATCACTTCGCGGATCACCTCGGCCAGGCTGGGGTGCTCCGCCTCGAAGCGGACGGCCAGGGACTCCAGCTTCGGTACGTGCGCGCTCGCCGCGCTGGGCGCACTCTCGCGGCCGAGCGTGCCGTCGATGTCGGTCACCAGCGCGGTAAGGTGCTTCCGCGAGTCCGTGTCCACGGACCTCGCCTGGCTCAGCCGCTCGCGCACCCGCGCCAGCAGCTCCCGCAGACTCTTCTCACTCGCACGCCCGCTGCTCATTGCCGATCGCCCGTAGCCCTCTTGCCGGCATTGTAGACGCCCATCGGGGTGCCCTCCCAGCGCGGCGGCGGCCACAAGCGCGGTTTTGGCTCACCGCCTCGCCGTCTGCGGCGGCGGGCACCTCCCTGTGCCTGTGCCTGCCGGTGCGTGGGCCTACTCTTCGCCGGCGGCTTCCGTCTCCATGCCGGCGCCTTGCGCGCTCGGCGCGGCGGCCTGGCCATTGAGCAAGCCCTTCCAGCTCAGCTCCTGCCCTTTGCGTCTGCCCTTCTCGGTGAGCTTGAGACCCTCGGGGGAGATGGCCAGCATGTAGGCCTTGCCGTCGACGTCGATCTCGCGCTTCAGGGTCTTCTCGAGCTTGGTAGCCATGTCTTTCCTCAGCTGTTTTTTCGTTTGCGACGGGCCGGTACCGCCAATTTTGCGCCATTGCGCCGACCGAAGGCCAGTGATTCCGGCCGCGATACAGCTTCAGCCACCCGCCGGCTGCCGCGGGGCGGCACTCTGCAGCAACGTTTCCAGGCCGTTGGGGTCGATGGGCTTGGTCAGATGGCGGTCGAATCCGGCGGCCATGGCCCTCTGCTTGTCCTGCTCCTGGCCCCAGCCGGTGATGGCGATCAGCATCGCCCGTCGGCCCCATCCGGTATCGCGGATGCGCTGCGCGAGCTGATAGCCGTTGAGCTCCGGCATCCCGATGTCGAGCAGCAGCGCATCCGGCTTCAGCCGGCAGGCGAGATCGAAAGCCTCGCGGCCGGTATGCGCGACGCTGACCTCGTGACCGGACGCCTCCAGGAGCGCTGCGCAGGTCGCCGCGCTGTCGCGGTTGTCATCCGCCACCAGCAATCGCAGGGGCTTCGCCGCGACGTGCGCAGGCGCGCTCGCCTCGTGGACCTCGCCGGGAGTGCCGATCGGCAGCCGCACCACGAACTCACTCCCCTGCCCGACGCCGGCGCTGTGGGCGCTCACGCTGCCCGAGTGCAGGTTCACCAGCCCGCGCACCAATGCAAGGCCGATGCCGAGGCCGCCTTCGGAGCGCTCGAGGGCCGGGGAGGCCTGCGCAAACAGGGTGAAGACCCGCGGCATCATTTCCGCGGAGATGCCGATGCCGTTGTCCCGCACCGAGACCATCACGTCGCCGCCCTCGCGCTTCGCCTCGAGCTCGATGCGCCCGCCGGTGTCGGTGTACTTCGCGGCGTTGACCAGGAGATTCGCGAGCACCTGGGCCAGCCGCACCGGGTCGGCCTCGAGGCGCAGCCTCTCCGCCGGTACCTTGACGAGCAGGGTGTGCCCTCGGGACTCGATGAGCGGCCGCGCGGACTCCTGCGCGGCGGCCACGGCCGCGGCGAGGTCGACCGTCGAGCGCCGCAGGATGAGCGTGCCGCGCGTGATTCGCGATACGTCCAGAAGATCATCCAGCAGCCGGCCCATGTGCTCCACCTGGCGCTCGATGATGGCCCGCGCCTGCAGGCGCTGGGCCTCGGGCCGGTCCTCCTTGCGCGCCATCGCCACGGCGTAACGGATCGGCGCCAGCGGGTTGCGCAACTCGTGCGCCAGCACCGCGAGGAATTCATCCTTGCGCCGGTCCGCTTCGCGCAGCGCCTCCTCGGCGCGCCGGAGCTCGCCGATGGTGCACTGTTGGGCGTGCTCCGCCGCCCGTCGCTCGCTGATGTCGCGGGCGATCTTCGAGGCGCCGATGATCACGCCGTCGGCGTTGCGGATGGGGGAGATGGTGAGCGCAACGTCGATGCGGCGGCCGCTCTTCGCGACACGCACCGTCTCGAAGTGCTCGATACGCACCCCGCGGCGCAGCTTCGCCAGGATTTCCTGCTCCTCCTGCACGCGCTCCGGCGGGATGATCAGTGTGATGGGCTGCCCGACGGCCTCTTCCGCCGCATAGCCGAACAGGCGCTCCGCGGCTCTGTTCCAGGAGCGGATGACGCCCTCGAGCGTCTTGCTCACGATCGCATCGTCGGAGGATTCGACGATGGCGGCGAGATGCGCGCGGGCGCTTTCAGCCAGCCGCTCGTGGGTGTCGTCACGCAGGAACCACCGGCTATGGGTGAGCTTGCCCGCATCCCATTGGGAGTTGGCGGCGATCCGCACGTGGCGCACCGAGCCGTCACTGTGGCGCAGCGCGGTTGCATGGTTGCACAGCGAATCCCCCGCGAGCAGCCGCCGCAGCGAGTCCGCGGCATCGGCCGGGTCGAGGTGATATTCCGCGATGGAGCGGCCTATGCACTGCGCGGCGTCGCATCCCAAGAGCTCGAGGCCGGCGGCGTTGGCCCAGAAGACGGTGCCGTCGGGACCGACCTTGAGCAGGCCTTCGAGCGCGTTCTCGAGGAAGTCGCTCAGCTCGCGGTCGCGATCCGCGAGCGCGCGCTCCAGCATGATGCGCCGCTGAACTTCCCACTCCAGCGCGCGCGCCTTCTGTTCCAGCTGCGCGTAGTGCGCCTGGTCGCAGCCGTCCCGCCAGCTCTCCGCCGGCGCCAGCGCATGGGTGACCTCGAGGACGTTCATTCCAGTCGCCTCTCGGTCGCTGTCCGCCGGCCCGCCGCCGGCATCCGGGTCCGCGTGCGGCCGCGTTGCGCCCCGCCCGCCATTTTCTCGACCGCCGGCAACAGGGGTCGGCGAGACCCGGAGTAGTCCTCCCACGCCCCGCTCCGGCCCAAGAGCGTCCGCGCCGTGCGGATCGTGAACTTCAGGGGATCGAGCCCGGCGCGCGCCTGCTTCCAGTCGAGCGGCATCGACACGGGCGCTCCCTCGCGTGCACGCGGCGAGAGAGGGGCCACCGCGGTCGCGGTCCGATCGTTACGCAGATAGTCGAGGAAGATGCGGCCCGTCCGGGCGCGCTTCGCCATGTTGAGGACGTATCGCTGCGGACTGTCTGCCGCCATCCGCGCGCAGACCTCTCGTGCAAACGACTTGACCAACGGCCAGTCGAGCGTGCGGTTACGCGGCTGAGTGAAAGGTGTCACGACATGCAGCCCCTTGCCGCCGGTCGTCTTGAGAAAGCTCTCCAGACCCCACCCTTCGAGCCGCTCGCGCAGCTCGCGCGCCGCCTCGATCACGGCATCGAAATCGACGTCCGGCGCGGGATCGAGATCGAACACCAGCCGGCCGGGCACTTCCGGCTGCTGGGGAATGGAATTCCACGGATGCAGCTCCAGCGCGGCGATCTGCGCCAGCGCCGCGAGGCCCTCGACCCGGTCGACCTGGACATACGGCTTGCGGTCCCCCGACACGCGCGCCAGGCTGATCAGGCTCGAGAGACCGGGCATGGCGTGGCGCTGGAAGAACCGCTGCCCGCCGATGCCGTCCGGGCACCGGACCAGCGAGCAAGGCCTGCCCTCGATGTGCGGCAGCATCCACTCGCCCACCGCCGCCAGATATTCCGCCAATTCGCGTTTGGTGACGGGCCGGCCATCGCCCGCATCGGGCCAGAGCGCCTTATCGGGATGGGAGATCGTCACGCCGAGCACCGCCCCGGCTGCTTGTTTGCTCCCGCGAGCCCCGCCGGCGTCACGGCTGTTGCGCGCCGCCCCGTCGGCTTCAGGTCCGTCGCGGCTGGTTGCATGTCTGCCGCGCGCAGCGGATGCGCTGCGAACGTTGGGAGCCTTGGGTTCCGCCTTCTCGGCCGGCGCCGCCTTCTCCGCCTGCACTTCCCCTGCCGGCTTGTCCTCGCGCAGCCCCTTGAAGGCCGCCTGTCTGATGTTGCCGCCTTCCGTCCAGCCCGCGAATTCGATCTCCGCCACCAGCTCCGGCTTCAGCCAATGAATCTGCCGGCCCGAGCGGACCGGTACCCGCGTGCCGAAGGGATTTTCCTTGCTCGCCAGCTTCTTCAGCTTCGGCATGAGCTGCCGCACCTTCGCGGCGCTGAAGCCGGTGCCGACGCGGCCGACGTGCACCAGGCGCCCTTCGCGGTAGACACCGGCGATGAGCGAGCTGAAATTCGTACCCTCCGACGTCCAGCCGCCGATCACCACCTCGTGGCCGGCCCGGCATTTGGCTTTCACCCAGCTCCCGGTCCGGCCCGACTCATAAGGTGCCCCCAGGCGCTTCGACACCACGCCCTCCAGGGAGAGCCGGCAGGCGGACTCGAGCACCGCTGCGCCGGGAGTGGTGAAATGCTCGAGATAGCGCAGGCGGGCGCGGCTCGCGGCGGGCAGCGCCTGCAACACTCTCTCCAGCTCTTCCTTGCGCTGCTCGAGCGGCAGTGACCGCAGGTCCCGCCCCTCGAGAAACATGAGATCGAACGCGAACAGAACCAACGCCGACTCACGCCCCTCGGAGAGCGCCGCCTGCAGGGCGGAGAAATCCGACACGCCCTCGCGGTTGAGCGCCACCGCCTCGCCGTCGATCAGGCAATCCGGCAGCGCTTCCGCCGCGTGCGCGATCGCAGCGAAGCGCCCGGTCCAATCCAGCCCCTTGCGCGTCAGTAGCGTCGCGCGACCGCCCTCCACGCGGAGCTGCAACCGGTAGCCGTCGAGCTTGATCTCATGCGCCCAGCCGCCCTCATCGGGCGGCCGCGGCAACAGCCTGCAGAGCGCCGGCTCGATGAACTTCGGCATGTGCCCATCAGGCGCGGCCTTGGATTGCCACACCGCGTTCGCTTTGCCGGCCCGGCTGCGCGTCGTCATGAATGCCTTCGGTCCAGAACCGCCACCCGCTGCAATTTGCTCCACCGTTCGTCCGGAAGCCACTGAGCGATCGTCCTCGTGCAGCGGCGGGCCTCATGCTTCGGGATCACGAAGCGCAAATGCGCGGATGGGGCAACGGGTCCGCGGCCCGAGGGCTCCGCGGTATGGCTGAACTCGCGCTTTGCGCGATAGGTGGAAAGTCTCCGGCTGGCCATCAGGTGCCTTGTCGTGAGCGCGACCGGACGGAGGGCAAGCCCCCGCGCCGGATCACGCGTCCTGCAAGCCCAGCGCCCGGCGCCGACCTGCGGGGCACACGTAGCGACAAACGTGCCCGACCCAGCCGCTCCGACTTTCACGATGACCCGTTTACCGGTGAATATAATAGGTCATATATGACCTGCTACAGCTAATTACGGGTCCTATGCGACCTCTTATGATCCCCAAGCTCTCACTTGATGTTATACTGGTCATATAAATTCAGTTATCTCGGTTAAACGGTTGTATATGACCACTAAAAGGCCTCCAATGCCCCTTCCGGTTGGCCGTGCGATCGCCAAAGTCGGTGACGACGTCTCCAAGGCCCGCCGGCGACGCCGTCTCTCGCGCACCTCTCTCGCTGAACGCAGCGGAATCTCAGAGGCAACGCTGAAGCGGCTGGAAAGAGGCGACGGAGCAGTAGCGCTCGAGAATCTCGCGCGCACGCTGTATGTGCTTGGCGAGCTCGGTCGGCTGGAACGACTGCTCGACACCGCCACGGACGAACTCGGCATTCAGCTCTCGGACGAGCAGCTGCCGAAGCGCATTCGCGCCCGAAAAAGTTCGGGTGCAATGTGAACGCGCGCGCTACGAGCCGTCAGAAGGCGAGTGTGTGGGTAGGGCGTGCCGCACTCGAGGTCGGCGAGCTCGCGCTCACGCGCGACGGTCGCCGCGAGTATTCCGCCTTTGCCTATGACAGGTCCTGGCTGGCCCACGACGAGCGCTTCGAAATCTCGCCGGATCTGCCGCTCCGTGAGGGGCGCTTCACGCGCCGTTCGGCCGGCGAGGATTCACCATTCCCGCTTGCCTTGGCCGATACGGAACCCGATGCGTGGGGGAAGCGCGTCATACAACGCGCACACGTGAAACTCCGCCAACGCGACGCCTCGCTTGGAGCGCTGACACGATTCGATCTGCTCACCGCGGTCGATGACTTCAGTCGTGTGGGAGCGCTGCGGCTGCGCGACGCAAAGGGCCGGTTCCTTCGATCGGACGCAGAATTTCGCACTCCACAATTCATCGAGTTGGAAAGGATCTACGCGTCCACCCACGCTTTCGAGCAGGGCACCGACACCGAGGCGGATCTTCGCTTCCTACAGGGGAAGGCCACCTCCCTGGGCGGCCTTCGGCCGAAGTGCACGGTGTTGGATACGGATGGAGCTCTCGCGCTTGGCAAGTTCCCGAGCATCAGCGACACGCGCTCCGTCGTGCGCGGCGAGGTGCTTGCGCTCAAACTCGCGGCGCGCGCCAAGCTCGATGTCGCTCAGGCACGGATTCAAGCAGTCGACGGCACTCCCGTTGCGATCATCCGCCGATTCGACAGAACGGCTGACGGAGCCCGCATCGCGTACCTGTCGGGAGGCTCGCTGCTCCAGGCCCGCCGGGACGAGGACCGCGCTTATACGGAACTTGCCGATGCGCTGCGGCGGGTCAGCGCGAAGCCTTCCGAGGATGTACGCGAATTGTGGCGTCGACTCATGTTCAATTTCCTCATCAACAATGTCGATGACCATCTGTGGAACGTGGGTGTTCTCTACGCGGGCAACGGTCAGTGGCGGCTGGCGCCCGCGTTCGACATCAATCCGTTTCCGGACCGGCTTA
>Ga0335072_10002454_pt1 | contig 28802 bp, 23 predicted proteins | sample Lox_Sample_21_FD_206725 | JGI IMG/M metagenome (GOLD analysis project Ga0335072, IMG submission 206725) | Soil microbial communities from Loxahatchee National Wildlife Refuge, Florida, United States - Lox_Sample_2.1 | ecosystem: Environmental > Terrestrial > Soil > Wetlands | place: USA... | reverse complement strand
CCGGGTGGCGGTATTGTCGAAAGTACGCAATCAGGACAGACCAGGCACCCAGTTCTCCGAGCGCCCGCACGGCCCTGCGCCGTGGCAATGGGAGGCTTCTCGGTAATCCCTCCAATAGATATTCTTCCAGGTACGGGACGCTCCGCTGCCCGATCGCGATCAGCTCCTCGGCGGCCCGATCGCCATCGAGGATCGAGTCCAGTGCTTCAATGAGACCGACGATTCGTTGTTCCGAGACTTCCTGGGCCACGTCCGTCATACTTGTAGGCGCTCCTTGGCTGGATCTCCCACATACCAATCCTCTCGGGTCAGAGGCAGATCGCTGATGCCCTTGTCGGCTCGGCTGAATAGCACCTGGTACACTGCAATGCTTCCGCGATGAAACGCCGCTGCAGAGCCGGACATGTAGAGGAGCCAGGTTCGGTAGGTCTCTTCAGAAACGTAGCGGAGGAGTTTTGTCGCATTCTCCTGCAGGGCTGCTACCCACTTCCGCAGCGTCAGCTCGTAGTGTTCGCGAAGGTTCTCCACGTCGCGGATTTCAAGGCCCTCGGCCTCGGCTGCCTGCATCGCTTGCGACAACGTCACAAGCTGCCCATCAGGAAAGACATAACGATCGATGAAAGAGTCCCCTCGCGGTGGCGAATCATGGGCCCTCGCGATCCCATGATTGAGAAATACACCGCCTGGCTTCAGCCAGGCGCGGACCGCACGAAAATACTCCCGCAGATTCCCGAGACCGACATGCTCAAACATACCTACGCTCGCAATCTTGTCGAATGTATTGGGCGGGCGATTCAGCTGGCGGTAATCGCAAAGAGCCACATCGCATCGATCTCCGAGCCGGGAAATGTCGATTCGCCGACGAGCTTCCTCGTATTGCTCGCGGCTCAGGGTAATCCCTAGAGCGTTGGCACCGTAATGATGGGCAGCGCACAGGGGCAGAGTGCCCCATCCGCACCCGATATCTAGAAACCTCTCCCCTGGCCGAAGGCGCAACTTCTGGCAAATTAGTGCGAGTTTATGTTCCTGAGCCAGGTCGAGCGGGTCTTCAGGGCTCCGGAAATAAGCACACGAATAGGCGAGTGAATTTCCGAGCCAGGGACGGAAGAATTCAACAGGCTGATCGTAGTGATAGGAGATTGCAGCCCGATCCCTGGCTTGCGAATGTTGTGCACCACTCGCCACCCACCGGCGCAATCCAAATGCCGCATGAGTGAGTTTGCGTGCAATTCGTACCTGCAGATTCTCCTGGCGGCTCAGGATGTGATCCGCTATCGAAAAAACGGAGAAGAGATCTCCCTCTACATCGAGATCGCAGCGAATGAACGCTTCGCCAAGGCTGATCTCATTGGGTGCCCCCAACAAGATTTGCAAAGACTTTGGGTTTCGCAGAACGATCCTACACACAGGCGCAGCACCGGAGGACACTGACCAGTGCCATCCGTCCCAGAAACGAATCGAGAACGGCGATCCGTCGTAATCCTCGAATACAGACTTCAGCGCCACGCGTCTTCGTTCAGATGAGTCGAACATTGTCACTTGTGCTCCCAGAGAAAGATCACTTCACCTCAATGTGTCGGACACCAGCGTGTGGGGCGATGGAATGCTTCCTGTCCGCAATACTCCGATCAGTGCGTCCTGATCCTGTTCTGAGATGGGGATTTTGCGAATATCCCGGATCGTCTCTTCGATGGGGTATTCATATTCTTTTAGGGAGACCCGGCCGTCCTCCCAGACTGCATAGCAAGCGAGAGGGCGTCCTGTTTTCGGCTGCCCAAGACTTCCTGGATTCACAACCACGGTGTTTCCGACAGTGCGCACAAACGGAGTGTGCGTATGTCCAACTACGAGTACATTCGCCTGGATGCCTTCAACCTCCCATTGCCATTGATCGGATTCTTTGGGGCAGTATCCGAAGAGCGGATTCGTTGGGATCGCGTGGACAACGTAGAAGCGCGTGGAGGAGATCCTGATTTGACGGCACACCGGTAGAGTCCGTAGGAATTCAAGGTCCTCCGTCGTGCAGACCTGTTGCGTATAACGCAGTGTTTCGGCTGCCAGATGGCGGAAAGGCGGCGAACATTGAGGGTCTGCCGCGGAGCCCGCAGCGTAGTCGTGGTTTCCGCAAACGGTGAGGTCAACCCGATTGCGAATCTCCTGGATGACCTCGTGTGGTCTGGGACCATAATCGACGAGGTCTCCCACGCACCAAAGAGCGTCATAAGAGGTTTCGGGAAACGCATTCAATGCTGCCAAATTGGCGTGAATGTCGGAGATAATGGCGATCTTCATGGCGCGCCGCGGCCACGGGCAAGAGGAGCCGCAGACCCCTTTCATCAAAGTTTTCGCCGAAGACTCCTGGAGGGCGGGAGACTCCCCGACGAAATATCGTCAGGGGTCATCATCCATCCATCCGGAGCATTAAAGGATAGACAGCGGTTGAGGCGAACCCCTTCGCCGGGTGCATCGGTCAGGAACCGCTACACCATTTAAGTCTATCAGTATTCCGCTCATCAACATCCGCGTTTTTTAGCGGAGGACCGGTTGAATCCTTACCGCGACTCGGGCACGCAGGTAACCCCGCTTGCCAGATTCCGCAATTTGATCAGAAGCCTATAATCTGGCATCATTAACGCCAAAGTAAACGGTGTGCCATGCGAGTCAGTTCCCCCACCATTCGCATCGCTGCCGGTTTGCTTTTGGCTGCCCTGCTGAGCGTTGTCGGGTATCAAGTCTTCCGGCGCCGCAATTCTCAAGGTCCAGAGGCGCTGCTGAAGCGAGCCGACGATCTCTCGTGGCTCAATGCTTGGGTTCAGGCTGAGCCACTCTACCTCCAGGCCGAACTTAAATTCCGCGCAGAAGGCAATCTCTCCAGAGCACTGTACGCGCGAGTGAGCCAGGTACCGGCTGAGAGTGAATCGTCGACGACGATTCCCAATCAAATCTCCAGCTTGCGCCGCGATCTGGACTTGCCGGAGGCGCGGAATCCGGAAACCCGCCTGCGCATTTTGACCATTCTCGGAATGCTCGAAACGAACTACGACGCCACCATGGCGCGGAACACCTGGAATGAAGTCGAGAAGCTCGCTGACGATCGGCACCATTACCTGCTTGCCTCGCGCGCCAGCGGCGAAGAGGGCATCGCGGCATTCCTTCTGGGCGACATTGCCACCGCGAAAAAGCATGTTCTCCGGGCCTGGCTGGTAGCGAAGGTCGCGGATCCAGCAGCGCATATCCGTTACGCGAGCATGTACGGCGCTGGACTGGTGGAGCTTCACAAATATAAGGAGGCGCTCGGACCGCTAAACGAAGCGATCCGGGTCGCAGAGAAAACGCCTGGGATCGCCTATCCGACGATTGCGATCACCGCAAAGATCGATGCTCTGAGTGGCCTGGGAGAGAACCGGCAGGCCTTGGCGCTCGCGGCCGAAGAGACGCGCAGAGTATCTGAATATCACCTTTCGGCTCACCTTGCGGACATTTACCAGATGCGAGCCGGGGTCTATGAGCGAATGGGCCAATGGAACCAAGCCATTTCGAACTACTCGGAATCGGTCCGATACGCGAAGCAACTTTCCTATTGGCGCGGTTTGACGCAGGTCGACGGGGCACTTGCGGAGGCATACCTGCATCAGGGAGAGCTCCAACCCGCGCTAGCTGCAATCAACGAAGCTATCGACGCGAACCGGAAGATCCCCGACGAACTGTATTTCGTGCCAAGAAATCTCGCGATCAAGGCCCAGATTCTCGCACGATTGGGAAAAGTGCAAGACTCGAACGACTATTACGAGAAGAGTACCGACCTGCTGGATGCGCTCCTCAGCCGGGTTCCGACGCCAATGGTCGAACGGCAATTGCTCAGCGATCTTGGCGTCGTCTATGCCGACTACTTCGCTTCGTTGCGGGATCAGGGCAGGGTCGGTGATGCGTTCCGTGTAATCGAGCGTGCCCGCGGGCGCATCGAGGCGCAGGCGCTCTCGCACCATGATGTCATTGTTCCGCATGCACCCAGCCCTGCCGAATTACGCCTGACCAGTCTTAACGTGCAGTTGCTCGATACCAACGGCTCCGGCGCGCGGAGCCGGATTCTGGATACGATCTACACGACAGAACAGCAAATCGGCACAGACGAGAAGGACGTCGATACACCTCCCGATCCTGTTCCGCTGAAAAAGCTGCAACAGGACCTTCGGCCATCGGAGCTGTTCATCGAATATGTTCTGGCCGAACCGCAGTCTTACGCGCTGGCAGTCACACGAATCAGTGTCCATTCCTACCCATTGCCGCCGCAGACTCAATTGGAGGCAGAGACAACCCAGTACCGTTCTGAACTGACCAAAGGAAACGCCGACATTCCACTGGCACAACGGCTGTTTAACGATCTTCTGGGCGCAATTCCTGAATACAGGACAAACTCTGATCTCATCGTGGTGCCCGATGGGAAGCTTCATCTGCTGCCGTTCGCCGCGTTGGCGGACGCAGGCCAGTACCTTGCCGCATCTCGCACCCTAAGCGTGGCACCGTCAGGTACTGTCCTCGATCTGCTGAGACACCGTGATAATGGCTCTGCTCATACCACCATGCCCTATGTCGGGGTTGCAGCATGGATCTCCAAACCGCCGCCAATCACAATGATCGCCAGCATTCGCCGTGTGGTCTCTGGTCCAGATCGCCGCCAACTCGTCGCTCTACCCGAAAGCCGGAGCGAGGTGGAGAGCATCGCGGCGGACTTCCCGCCGCCAACAACCATTTTGCTGGGTGCCCACGCAACCGAGACGGATTTCAAACATCTCCCGCTCGGCCAATTCAAAGTCATCCACCTGGCTCTTCATGGATACGCCGATCCTGAGTTCCCGGACCGTTCCGCCTTAGTCTTCGCACCCGAGACGCCGCCCATTGACGACGGGCTGCTTCAGGTACGTGAGATTAGGCAACTCCACCTCAACGCCGATCTTGTAACACTGTCCGCCTGCGATACGGGCGTCGGACCAGTCGGCGAAGAGGGCGTGGCGGATATCGAAAATGCTTTTATCGAAGCGGGGGCACAAAGCGTTGTTTCGGCGCTCTGGGAAGTCAACGACCAAGCGACGGCTGACCTGATGATCGACTTCTACAGGCAACTCGGCCACGGCGAAAGCAAGGCTGGGGCCCTTAGACAGGCGCAACTAGACATGCTGAAATCCGGGCGGCCGCCGTCCTCCTGGGCTGGGTTCGAGCTGGATGGCGAACCCGACGGCCACCTCTTCCAACGAACCGCGACAGACTACTCTCTCAGGAGCAGCACTCGATGACGACAACGGCCATAGCAGTGCCCGGAATCTCGATTCAGCTCACAAGGAAGGATCGCCACACGATCCTTGAGAATGTGCTGGCTGCGCTGCAAAAGCGGTTCTATGCGCCTGAAAAATTGAATGCGCACTGGCAGGCCGCCTTGGAACGGCACAGACTGATCATCGAGAGTGCCGAGACGCCTGATGCATTTGAACAGACGATGAGTGACCTGCTCGCCGAGCTCCATACCTCGCACTTGGGCTTCTTTCACAGCACCGCACGTCGGGCGTCCAGTCGGGCAGCTCTGAGCGCCAACTACCTGGCTGACGAAACCCCCTATGGAAAACGCTGGATCTTCCAAGATGTTCACGCTGGCGGCGCTGCGGCGATTGCCGGAATCGAACCGGGGCACATCCTTTTGGGTGTTGATGGCCGTGAAATCGTGCCGCCTGAGCATCCAGTCTTTCAGATGGGAAGGCAGACGACTGTGGAGATCGTCGCGAATGATCAGCAGAAGAGAACTGTCTCGGTGGATGTGACGCGGCCCAAAGGCAAGAAGCTGCAGTTCATCGAGCCAACGCTGGTCGAGGCGAAACGGCTCAATGAAGGTCTTGGCTATCTGAAGATCGCCATGTTTCCTGGAATGGTCGGAGTCGTGGTCGCCAATCAGATTTCCGGTGCAGTTGCGAGCTTGGGCAACGTCGACAGCCTGATCATCGACCTCAGGGGGAATACTGGCGGGGGAATCGCCGCATTGCGAGTTATGAGCTTCCTCACGCCAAGCAAAGTCCCGGTCGGCTTCGCCCTTGACCGGCAACGAATAACCGCCAATTTGGATACCGAGAAACTTACCTTCCCTCGTTTCGCACGTATCCCACCAACGCCTACGAATCTATGGCTGCTGGGTTTGCGATTTGCTCCCGCAATGCTCTCAAAGAAGTCAATCGTTCTCGAGACTGAGGGTCTCGGGGCGATGCCGTTCCACGGACGGATAGTCCTTCTTGTGGATCGCCACACCGCGAGCGCGGCAGAAATGATTGTCGCCTTCGCCAGGGAAAACAAACTTGCGGCGATCATCGGAGAGAGGACCGCTGGGCGACTTCTCTCCTCCACGTCCGTTAAGGTCGGCAAAGGATTTCGGCTCGCTCTGCCGACGGGTGCCTATTACACGTGGAAGGGATCGGTTCTCGAAGGAGCACCGATGGAACCTGATCACGTGGTTGATTTCGATTGGCGTGAGCGCCGTTCCCAGAAAAGCGATCGGCAACTCGATTACGCGATTGATCATTTCCAGAGCAGGCCCGCGGCGCGCGCAAGCTGAATATGCAGGCGATCGAGCCGGGATCATGATTTGGAGCCGGTGAGCGCAGTGGCGATCTTGCGCCAATTGAAGATCCCAGCTGAAGATAAGCGCGTTCTTCAGAAGTGACGGCTGGCTTTTAGTGTCGTGCGGTGTCTCTGGGTTCTACGAGCTTGGAACCGCGGGCACTTTCATTCTTGTTTTTCGGGAAGGTGGGCAGCCAGATTTTTTGGGAACGGGGGAACGTCCCGTCTGTCCCCAGGTTCCTGGTGCTGCGAAGACAGGAACGGAGCAATCCCGTTCACCGCCTTGGTGAAGTCGCTGTGGTTTGGGCAGTTTCCACATTTCAGCGCATTCCATCGTGGAATAACGCGGTTTCGATCATCGCCCCGTTTACCTCGGTCGTGGTGTAGTCAACGTAAAAATTGCGACCTTCAACCGGCAGCCACTCATACGACAGGAGCGCCGTCATCAGATCGCATAGCGAAGTGCTCTCCCGAAACTGTGCCAGGAATTCATCGAAGTCCAGGATCGCGATGCTATCGTCGGGATCGATCCAGTGCCAGAAGTCCCGCACCAGAAGCACGTGGTGAACTGCTTTGTAATCGCTGAGGCTGCGCGATAGCTTCCCTCGTTCCAGAAGGAACTCGGGATGCGCTCTGCCGTATTGTCGGATTAGCTTTAGCTGCTTGATTCCCTTTTCGAGTTCCTTTTCCCGCTTGAGTCTCTCCAGAGGCTTGTACGGCTTCCGCAACCACTTCAGTTCGGCCAGCACCACCGTCGAGGTCGCCACATCCTCGATGAGAACGTCGATTTCGGTCGAACCATCCGGGAGAGGGATCGAGAAGTCCATCCCGTATCCGGGATTTGCAGACTTCAACAGCCCGATCAGGGCATCCTCTTTCTGAACATTCTGGCCGGAGAACGACGCCGGGGAAAGGTAGGAGAACTGTCGCAAGACATTTTCATCGACGGCGCTGGAAAGCGGGAACTGTGGAGCGACCGCGAGCGTCTCGCCATGCTCATCCAGCGGCACGAAGGGCGTGATGCAAAGACCAGTGAAAGAGGGATTTTCCGGACGCATCGTGAGATCCTTTACGATCGCTGCGGTCGTGGCAGCTGACAGACCTGAGATCCTGCCCAGTTCACCCACCCACTGAGTTCGCTTCTTAACCATGACGAGCGAAGACTCAGATATTGGGTGCCCCTCCTTGTCCCACGGGTAGCAGATGTATTCATGGATGGCGCACAGGATCAGGAATCCGACGTAGAGCGCCTTGAAATCCGCCAAGGAATACCCGTTTAGCTGAAACGAATCAGGATGCCTGAAATTCGTGTCCAAACGCTCCTGGTATTGAGGCCTCAGGGCGTCGATCAATTCAGGCGATGGTGTGTAGTGAAACTTCTTGCAGAGCCCAGCCGGTCGCGCTTCCTGGAAGAGGTCATCGAAAAGCTTTTGGAGCAAAGGCGATCGTTGTGGCTGGGTCGGTGCCTTCCGGACTGCCTCTGCCGCACGATGGATTTGCTGGTACGCGAGGACCTGCCGTTGGCGTGTCGAGTCGTGGGGGATGTAGAAGCGGACTGCTCCGTTGGGCATGAGTTCGGCGCGCTCATGGTCGCGGTGCCACAGGGGGAAAACGTTAAGGAAGCCGGTGTATTTCCTGCAGACATCGAGTGCAAACGCGGCGTCAGCCTTCAGGCTTGTGAGGTAGGTGTAGCTCCGCACAAGTCGGGATGCAGGTTTCCCGCGAACCGCAATGAAGTGAAAACCGCACATGTACCGCTCCAGGTTGATGAGCGTGACCCGGTGACGGAAGCTGTTCGCGCCGTAGCGCTCCAGAAATGTCTCCGCCTCAAGAGCCATGGCGGTCAATAGCGCCCACGTCGCGAGGTTGCGAGGTAGCCGCAACAGGCGCAGCAATTTGTAGCAGTCGTCGGAGCGGTCTTCAACGGCCTGGATGGCGTCTCGCAGTTCGTCAGTACATTCGCTCTTGAGGTACGGCATGGTCTGGTAAACGGACCGGTTTCGGACTATTCCGTGAGAGAAGGCACGTCGTCGGCAACCGGAGACGCCGCACAGTCATGCGCCGCGAATTCCAGCTGCAGGGCGGTCCCTGCGCTCATGAACAGCGAAATGGTCTTCGGTGCCGAGCCCGGCAGCATGAACAGCCAGCCGCAGGCCGAACACCCCCGTCCAGACACTCCTTGCACAAGCTCTCGTTTGGCCATGAGATAGTTTAGCGTCTGAATTTTTCTCCGGAGTATTCGGCCGCGCCCCGGGAACGGTATTCCCGTTCATGGGCAATATCGCCACAGAAACCCCGGGGCCAGACGGGATGTTCTCGGAACCACTGGTCAGTAATGAAAAGTCGGTTCCATTTACTTTACGGCCGCGCGATTCAAATCCCACTTGGCGAGAGGGGTCCTTCTCAACTGACGAGAGAGGCCAAAGCTCTCATCGAGAGAAGCGACCACCTCCGCTGCGGGCTAGCGTGTTCCTTTAATCCGGAGCGGATAGTAGTACGCCGCCTGATCCTGCTCATGAGTGGTAGAGAGAAAGTATGCGCCGGCTTTGGCGCTGCGCAGGTCGAGATTCAGCGAGACACTCTGCTGTCCATTGCGGGTGCTGGCAGACGCAAATCCCTCAGCGATGACACCGTTTCCGCTTTGATCGCGAGTGACAGCGACGAGGTACTGTCCTGCAGGGCTGAATCGGGGAAGAATGATCGTCAGCACCACGGGCGCGGCGGGCAGAACCACGGATTCCAATTGACCTGGCTGCTCACCGCGATATGTGCCTGTGTTGGACAGGTCTACAACCTTCGACACTGGCGCGGTAGTGGCCACCGTTTGCTGATGATGGTGCTCGTACTGGAACCATGCAATCAAGCCAAGAATGACAGTGAGATACGCGGTCGCCAGACTGAAAGTCAGCCTCTTTCCGCCCGAACGAGCGTCGTCCCGGCGCATGGCCAAGATGCGGCCCATGCAATTGGAACAATTCGCGGCATGGTCGATGCGAGGATCGCTCAGCGAGATCGATTTCGAACGCCGGGCCAGACCGCGCAGGAATGCTTCGTCCGGGCATGGCCCTGCTGGCTGCGTTTGCCCAGAGAGCACTCGCTCCTGATGCTTCTGTTTCAGCCACGCCTCAAAGTGGTCCTCGGCGCGCGAGGATTCACGCCCCAAAAAGTTCATCGAGAGGATTCTCCAGACGGGGAGACACTGCGCAGCAAAGATTTTAACTCCCGAAAATAGGCACGGCGAAGGACGGTGTGGTCCAGTTCAAGCTCGGCACCAATCTCTCGCCACGTGTAACCGAAGTCACGCCGCTCGAACACAACTTTAGTTACCGGTGACATCCGAGCGAGCATCTCTTTCGCGATTAGCTGCTGTTCAGCATTCGATGAGCCCGCCAGCAGGTGCTCGAGATCCGGCAACAAACCAAAGGCGATCTCCCTCCTCCGGCTGTGGGCGATCTGTTTCGCACGACGACGTAGAAAGCTCTTCAGGTGCCCGACAAGTTTTTGTTCGGGCAGATCTGGGTGCCGGTTGAGGTACTCGTCCGCTTTGCGGACGGCATGTTCCATGAGATCGTGCGCGGCATCCCGGTCATTCAAGTATGACCAGGCGCACAGAAGAGCGTACGGCCATGCCGCCTTCGCGGCTGGTTCCATTTTCTGATCAGAAGTGCGGTGCCCCGTCGAGCAGGCCCAACTCCATGTCAGGTCTTCCCACTGAGGTTCGCTTGGTGGCATTCGCGAGCAAGTGCCCGAGGGGACTCCACCACCTCAGTATTGCCATTATAAGCAACTACCCTCTCGTGCCCTAGAGCAAATAAATACTTTTCCTACGCCCCAAACGGCCTTCGGGAATGCCTTTAGCTTATGTGGAAGTCCTAATCCCCCAAGCTGCCTCGAGTTGCTCTCCGGCAATTGGAAAGGACCTTTGCATGCCTTCGCCTTTCAATGATCGGAGCGGCTTTGCTGAGGAACTGGTTGTTGCAGTCGATGGTCCAAGCCCGAAGAGCCAATGCCCTTCGGAACTCCTGCATCTGCACGTCTGCGTATATTGCGGGCACGCCCGAAAACGAGAAGATATCAGCGGCCGTGAAATGGGATCAGGAATATTCCATTGCCCACTGTGCGAATCGGATGGTCCGCTGAACGTCGAGATTCGGGAAGCATGATCAGCAGCTGCCTGGATCCGGCCGCGCTAAGGCGGAACACTTAGGCGGTCAAATTGAGTTTCTGCTGAACTGGCCGACGAAGAATATCGAGCTTTCTCCCGGTCGCTCTGACGAATTCCTTAACAAGGCGTCCACTATTGTCTGATCGGACCGCCAAAAAGGTGTTAAATCGGAGGCCGACTTCTGCCAGCGGTCGCATCGTGATCCCGTTCTGGGCAATGCGCCATGCGCCCACTCGGTCCAGCAGCGCCACGCTGTCGTGAACCAGAATCAAGGACATGGCCTGTTCTGGGGTCGTTATATGGTGCAAGTCAGAGGGAATAACGCCAGCTTGTGATGCCTTCGTTTGGATCAGGTCGTAAGAATGCGGACTCACCCGACGCGACAAGAGAACCCAATTTCGATTATGGAGATCCGTCAGCCTGATTTCCGGCTTGCGCGCAAGGGGATCGTCGGCCAATAGTGCCGCATAATAGGGGCTCTCTGCGAGCCCCAAACAGCTCAATTTCGCGTTTTCGGCAATGTCTGTAACGAGCGCAATATCCAGAGTTCCGGCAATCAGTTCGTGGACAAGCTCCCCCGAGTAGTCACTGCAGAATTTCACCTTGAGGCGGGGGAAGAGGGGCAGGCGGACCGTCATCAGGGCCGAGACAAGGAACGGATCTGCGGATGCAGTGGTTCCTACATTGAGAGTTTCGTCTGCGCCTCGAAATGCAGCGTGGGCGGACGAAAGCGCACGTTCCATATGCATTACGGCCTCTCGGGCTTCCTCGACGAACTTTCTGCCGGGTTCAGTCAACTCCACCGACTGGTGATTGCGCTCAAAGAGCCGGAGCCCCAGCTGACCTTCCAGGGTATTGATTCGCTTTGTCACGGCCGATTGATCAATGCGGAGTCGCTCTCCGGCGCGCGAAAAGTTCAGTTCTTCTGCGAGCGCAATTGCCGCCTGAAAAAGGCGAAGGTCCGGGAGAATCATGGGTAGCCCCCACTCAGAGAGCGGAACCAAAAGACACAAGAGTGGAGCCCGAAAATGAGCCCGACACTACTCGAATCTTTGGGCGCCTGGGTGCTCCTTTTGATGTCAGCGGTCAGATAGCAGTTGCACTAAAGCGCAGCCGTTATGCCCGAGCGGCATCACGGTGGCCCGCTTTTTCATTGGACCTTGCAGACCTGCTGAGCGAAGCTCCGATTTGAATGCAATGGATGCCATGTAGTCTCCGTCAGGAGTGAATGATGCCAGATCAGAAACGACCGTCACAGAGTGAAACGAGTCCTCTTTCAGGCAATCTCAAGGAACCCCTTCTGGACAGCCGCCAGGCCGCCGCGATGCTGAAGATCCATCCACGAACGTTGCAGAGGCTTGTACACCGAGGCGAGATTGGCGCAGTTCACGTTGGCAAACTGTGGCGGTTTAAGGCCTCGGCACTCGAGGAATGGATCGACAAGCTGAACTGCGCTTGAGCCCCTCGTTTTTCTGTTGCTAACCGGCACGGCTGAAGTACCCTGATGTCAGCCATTCGTGCCGTGAAGTCGGGGAGTCGATCCTTGATGGCACGTGCATGTTACCAATTTGGAAGTCTCACACGAAAGAAGCGGGCGAAGGGTCCAGACGCCTGGGAGTTTCGGTATTACGAGACGACGGAAGAGGGCAAACGGGAGCGTAAGGCCGCGACCGTGGGCACCGTCGAGAAGTACAAGACCAAAGCTCTCGCGCAGAAGGCGGTCGAAGCTCTTCTCCTAAAACTCAACTCTGAAACCCCACAGCAGCGCATGGCCGTTGTGACGTTCGGCGCGATATGCGACCGCTACCTTCAGGAAGAATTGCCCGAGCGATACTCAACCTCGAAGTCCTATCGGTCGAATATCAAGAACTACCTTAAGCCGCGCTGGGGTGACTATCTGCTCGACCGTGTCCGTCCGATGGCGGTCGAGGATTGGCTGAAAAAGCTCCCAATGGCTCCGAAGTCAAAGACCCATATCCGCAGCCTGATGCACCTGATGTTCGAGTGCGCCACGCGCTGGGAGCTCTTTACTGACAAGAGAAACCCAATCGCTCTGGTGCGTGTGAAGGAGGGCAGCAAGCGCCGTCATCGTCCAGCGATTTTGACTGTGGATGAATTCGAAACCTTGGTCGCTTCGCTGAAAGAGCCGTACCGAACGATGGCGTATGTCGCACAGTGCCTCGGTCTCCGCGTGAGCGAGATTGCGGCGCTTCAATGGGATGACTTCGATTTTGAAAAGAATCAGCTTCTCGTTCAGCGGAGTTTTGTGGACGGGCGGACGGATGAGGTCAAAACCGAATATTCCCAGGATCACGTTCCCCTGCATCATTCACTCAGCGAGATCGTGCTGGAATGGAGCAAAGAGGCCGTATCGACCGAAGAAGGTTGGGTCTTTGCCAATCCCATCACGAAGAAGCCTTATTTCCCGACGGAGATCCAGAAGCGGCACCTCCGCCCCGCCGGCTGTTGCCTCGTGGCCTGCCCAGACTGCAATGCCGAGGTAGGCATGTGGTGCAAACAGGATCGACCCACTCCGAACGGTAAGCGTCTCCTCATCCACGAGAGGCGCCGGGCCGCCGCCGGGAAGTATGCAGCCATCGGCTGGCATACGTTCCGCCACACGTACCGTTCGTGGCTGGACGAGACCGGGGCTCCAATGAAAGTGCAGCAGGAACTGATGCGCCATGCCTCAATTCAGACGACGATGAACGTCTATGGACAGGCAATGTCATCGTCGAAACGGGAAGCGAACAGGAAAGTCGTCGAGATGGTACTCAGGCCTCAGCAAGAAGTGAGTGCATGAGCAGCGATTTTCCTTATTGGGAGTTTTTGGGAGTTTGTCGGAGCGGCCTTCGAATCGTAAGTAGTTGATTCGGTTGGTTGCGGGGGGTGGATTTGAACCACCGACCTTTGGGTTATGAGCCCAACGAGCTACCAGGCTGCTCCACCCCGCATCCTTATCCTAACAATCACCCCGGAGTGGGTCAAACCCTCCTGTCCGCTGCCCCCTCCCCCTCAACAGACACATTCATCAGCCCGAAAAACCCCACCCCTGGCCGCCCGTCTCAAGCCCCCCACTCTCACCAGAAAAATGTGACCTGCGTCACAGGCTCATGTGAGCCACCGCACAGCCGCTTCCACCCGCCCCTCGGAAACTAGGCTTATCCAGCGCTCGCAACGCTGCGAGGTAAAGGTATGACCCTCCCAATTCACGATCCCGCCATCCCCCATCCCCGTCCCGGCAAAATCGTTGTTGCCACGGACCTTACCGACACCGACTACCTCATCCCCCACGCCGTCGCCCAGGCCCGCGCCAGCGGCTCTTCTCTCATCCTCGTCCATGCCGTGCTCCCTCATGAGTCCATGCCCGTCGAATCCGGCGCCGTCCCGTACTACGACCCCCTCCGTATGGATCGCGACGCGCGCCTCCTCCTTGAAAATGTCGCCCGCGAAGTCCGCCATCAGGGCATCGAATGCGCCACCGCGGTCCGCCATGGATTCGCCCCCGATATCATCGCCGAAGTCGTGAACAACGCCGAGGCCACCCGCCTCATTGTCGGCACCCACGGCCGCCGCGGGCTCAAAAAGCTTGTCCTGGGTTCCGTCGCTCGCCAGCTCCTCGACCTGGTCGATATCCCTGTCTGCACCATTGGACCTCGCGCGCACCAGCTGCCCGCCGCGGCACCAGGCACCATCTTGCATCCCGTTTCCCTCGCCGGCCTTCATGAATCCAGCGCGGCTCTCTCGCTCAAAATCGGTCAGCAGTTCGGCGCCCGCGTCGTCCTCCTGCACGTCATCCCGCCTTCCGCCGCAACCGCCCGCGACCGCGTCGGCGCGATCGACGCCGCTACGAAGGAACTCGACCGCCTCATCCCCGCGGAAGCGCGCGCCTCCGTCCAGGTGATGGTCCGCATCGCGCTCAACAATGTCGTCTCTGAGGTCCTCAACGTCGCCCAGGAAATGAACGCGGGCCTCATCGTCCTCGGCGTCCACGCTCCGGCTCACAGCTGGCTCCCCGGCACCGAGCCCGCCGCCTACAGGATTCTCGTCTCTGCCTCCTGTCCGGTCATCTCCCTGCGTGTCACTCCGGCTTCGGCAGAAAACGAGCATCCCTCTGAAGCCGCACCCGTGGTTCTCGGTTAAAGAAGTCGCCTATGAGCTGCCGCCGTTTCCGGAGATCGTCGATGCGCCGCGCTAACCCCGAGTGCTCCGCCCACACCCTCTGCCTGCGCTCCGGCGGAATCTTTGCTGTTGACTTCCTCGATGGATCCGCCCCTGCCGGTGAATGCCAGATTATTCAGCGGAGGGTCATCTGGCTGTGCGACGCCTGCATCGGCGCGTTTTCCATCGAGACCTGGAGGCCGCCAGGTCAGCAACTGCGGCCCTCCAGGAGTTTTCCCGTCGCCTTCCCGCGCTCCCGACGGCTGATCCCCCCGCCCGAGGTCGAACCCTGATGGCCAATCCCTTCAAAAACGGATCACCCACCCAGCGCCAGGTCCCCGACCGCTGTGCCCAGTGCTCGGATCGAGCCGATCGCCTCTTTTGCAATCTCCCTGACGATGCCATCGAGCGCTTCGACGAGATCGCTATGCAGATCGCCTACCCCAGCCGCTCCATCGTCTTTGAAGAAGGCCAGCGCGCCCAGGGCATCTTCGTCGTCTGCTCCGGCCAGATCAAGCTCGCCGCCACCTCCCGCGACGGCCGCACCATGATCCTCAAAATCGCCGTCCCCGGCGACGTCCTCGGCCTCACCGCCACCCTCAACGATCTGCCCTACGAAGTCACCGCCGAGACACTCGAGCCCTGTCAGATCCGCAGCGTCCGCCGCCGCGACTTCCTCGAATTCCTCAGCCACTACGGCGATGTCAGCCGCCACGCCGCCCAGGTCATCGCCCGCGAATACCACGAGGTCTTCCTCGACGCGCGCCGTCTCGCCCTCTCCGGCTCCGCCGCCGGCCGCCTCGCCCAGCTTCTCCTCGACTGGGCCCGCACCAACTCCTGCGGCAAGCCTGAGCTCCGCTTCACCATGGCCCTCACCCACGAGGAGCTCGCCAACATGGCCGGCACCTCCCGTGAAACGGTCACCCGCCTCCTCAATCAGTTCGAGCGCGACCACCTCATCGCCCGCCACGGCGCATCCATCACCATCCTCCGCTCCCAGGAACTCGAACGCCTCGTCGGCTGAACGCAACACCTCCCAACCGTCGGCAGCGCGTAACCTGTAACCTGCAACCCGTAACCTGACCTGTACCCTGAAACCTGCAACCTGTAACCTGTAACCTGTAACCTGCCTACGGCCCCACCACCGGCAGCACAATGTGCGACGGCATCTGCGGCGTGCAATACACCCGCTGCGTCGCCGGAACAAAATCCGCAGCCGTTGCCTGATAAATGCTCGGCACATATTTCTGCGGGTTCCGATCGATCACCGGGAACCACGTCGACTGCACCTGCACCATGATCCGGTGCCCCCTCAGAAATACGTGGTCGTGATCCCGCAGCGGAATCGCCCACTCCACCGGCTGGTTCGCCTTCAGCGGCTCCGGATGCTCATAGCTGTGCAGGAACCGCCCGCGCCGCACCTCCATCGCAATCGGCAGCTCGTAACCGTTCAGCGAATCCGTATACCCGCTCACCTTCGCCGGCGCAATGTCGTCGGCGCTCGCCTGTCCGCTCTCCGGAAACACATCGATCAGCTTCACCACGAAATCCGAATCCGTCCCCGACGTCGATGCATACAGTTCGGCCGCAATCGGCCCCGTCACCGCCACGTCGTGATCCAGAGGCGCGCTCTCGAAGCTCAGCACATCCGGCCGATGATCCACAAACCGCTGATCCGCCACCTCCCACGTCCGCCACTCCGGCTCAGGATACGTCGGCGAAATCGGCCGCACCCGATACGGCACCGGATTCGCCGGATCCGACACATACTGCCGATACGCCGGCCCACCCGCCGCATCCGCCGTGAACGACAAAGTCCCGTCCGCATGCAGATACAGATTCGTCGCCTTCGCCGTCTTCGGCGGCCACTCCGCATACGTGTGCCACGTGTTCGACCCCGTCTGGAACGTCGTCACCTTCCAGTCCGGCTTCGCCCCATCGCCATGCAGGTAGTAGCGGAAGAAAGGCGCCTCGATATTCTTCCGGAACTCCAGCGCCGTCTTGTGCCCGCCAAACGGCAGAATCCCGATCTTGTCCCCCACCGGCGTCTGCCACTCTCCGTGGAACCACGGCCCCGCCACCATCAGGTTGTTGTGGTCCGGATCATGCTCCTCCGCATGCCGAAAAATCTGCCACGGCCCCCACGGATCTTCCTGATCCCAGAACCCCGCCACATTCAGGTCCGGCACCGGCGAATCGTGCAGCTGATTCACCCACGCCTCCTTCTTCCAGAAAGCGTCGTAGTTCGGATGCTCCATCACGTCGTTCCAGAACGACAAGGTCCCGTGCAGATACTTCGCGTTCGCCTCGGTCAGCGGCCCCAGCCGCAGATACCAGTCGTACGTGTCATAAGTATCGAAATCGAAGTGCGTGTTCTTCGTCTTGTCCGCTTCTTCCAGAACTGAGTACTCGAACGCGTAGCTTTCCCGCAGCGCGCCGTACCGATGCATGTCATCGTTCATCCACTGGTCCACCGGCGAAGCCTGCTCGCTCACTGCCTTCAGCGCCGGGTGCGGATGCAGCAGCGTCAGCCCCGCCGTCAGCCCGTCATATGAAACTCCATAAATCCCCACCCGCCCGTTGTTGTTCGGAACGTTTTTCACCAGCCAGTCGATCGTGTCGTAAGCATCGTTCGTCTCGTTGGCCTGCTTCGGATCGTGCGCGTCGTACTGCTCCGTCATCTGGAACACGCCTTCCGACTTGAACCGCCCCCGCAAATTCTGGATCACGAAGATGTAGCCGTCCGCCGCCAGCTCCTTCCAGCTATTCGGAACCCAGTCCGCGCCATACTTCGCCGCCGCCTTATCGAAATCCTCCTGCGTCGGCACGCCATAGGGAGTTCGCGTCAGCAAAATCGGCATCGGCTGCGCCTGATCGCGCCGCGCAATCACCACCGTCTGCAGATGCACGCCGTCCCGCATCGGAACCATGAACTCCTGCACCCGCCACGCGCTCTTCGCCGGTGCCGCCCCGGAATCCTGTGCATATCCGGCGCCCGCAGTCAGAAGTGCCAGGCCCGCCAGGGCGACAACTACCCGGCAGAAAATCCCGTGCAGCTTTGTTCTCTTTCGACAGGCTGTATCCGCAACAAAAAGGCAGGACCGGCGCAGGACCATGGGCGGAACCTCACGTAGCAATCGGTTTCGACTCAGATGAAATGCGGCCAGTATACAAACGAAACGCGCCCCCGCGAAGGCCGCTCATTGCGACACCCCGGCAAGCTTAAGCCGACCGCCGCCTCCGCCCGCTCAGCAGATAGATCGCTGCCCGCAACTCCAGCAGCGGATCGCCCGACGCCTCGATGCCGTCCACCCTCGGAATCGGATCGAAGATGATCTGCTTCTGCTGTGCTGCCGTGTCCTTCACCACCTCGGTCAGCTCCACCGTCCCCAGCTCCACCATCTCCCGGCTCTCCGGCCAGCGCACCGTCGCATCGTCGGTGGTGTCGCTCGCCTCCGCAACCTGCGCCACCACCCTGAAGCGGATCGGCTCTTTCGCCACCCGCTCCGCGATCTCGTCGAAGTGGTAGTTGGGCGACAGCCTCTTCACCTGACCCTCGCTCAGATAGTCCTTCCCCAGCACAGGCACAATCCGGTACCGCCCGTACCGGGTTTGCCCTTCTGCATTCGTAAACGCAAACGCCGTCACCGCGAAATACGCTTCCCGCGCCAGGCTCGACGGAAAAGGCTTCGGCGCCTGTACGAACGCCAGGGCCGACGGATGCTCCGCAAGGAACCGCTCGATCGGTTTCGGCGAAGGCACGTCTGGCCCGCTCGCCGCCGCCGCCCGCAGCATCTCCAGAAACTCGTAGCCGTCCCGCGTCGGGAATCCGTCCGTCGAGTGGCTCACAATGTCCGTGTGGCTGTGCTCAGCCAGCTGAAATCGGATCGCCATTCCCCGCGGATTCGCCTCGGCCGCATTGTCCGGCAGCTCCGGAAGACCCGTCGAATTGGAGAAGCGCGCCACCACCGGCGTCGACGCCCGCATAATATGCGGAGCCTTCGTCAGCGTCTCCGCCTTCGCCCCAGGCGTGAAGCTCCCCGTCAGCATCAGCCCCTTCGCGTGAGCGGGACGAAACCCGGGATGAACGCCAAACAGCTGATCGAAAACCTGAAGCAGATCGTTGGCCAGAGCGACTACGCGCTCATCCTGTGGCAGCGGCATACGCAACCTCCTCCATTCGCGACATTACGGTAACAGAGAACCGCGAAAGAAAACATCCGGACACTCCTGCCCCGCCGCCCCCGGCTTCGCTGCAGAACTCCGTCTGTCCCCGATTCCTGCTTGGCGTCTCCGCTTCTGCTCACAACTGCGGTGAATTTCACGCTCATTTGAACCCGCCCTAACCTGCTCGCGCCCTCAACCAGACGATCATCCAGAGGTACTTGCGGGCGCCAAAAAGTCTGCAGGCCGGAGAGAACTCATGTCAGAACAGGCAGCGAATCATCATCGTCAGGCCGCCCATCATCATGGTATGGCCGCCCACCATCACTCTGAAGCCGCAAAGCAACATGAATCCGGCGACCATCAGGCCGCCGCTCATCACGCCCACCTCGCCAATGGCCACCAGTCGCACGCCGCCGAGCACGCCGAACAGGCCGCCCGCCACCACGTCGAATCCCACGGACAATAAGCCTTCATAGCAGCTCAGATCCAACCGCATCCCTGGCCAACACCAGTTCGGAGCGCAACGGAAAGAACGCCCGCCGCTGCGCTCCCGAATCCCCCCCCAAAGCCGCACCAGCCCGCGAAACCTCTGTGATCTCTGTGTCCTCTGTGGTGAGTCGTTTTTTGTTCGCCCGTCGAGAAGCACCGGTCCGCAGCGGCGAGCCGCAACCTACAGCTACCAGCTACCGCCTACCAGCTAAAGCCTACCGTCCCGGATTCCACCGCAGCTCCACGCCCCGCCCCATCGGCGTCTGCACCGCGGAGATATCCAGCAGCGTCCCCACCTCCGGCGACCGGTGATGCAGCACGTATCCGCCCACCAGCCATCCCAGCGTGCTTCCCACAATCACATCCGACGGAAAATGCTGCCGCGCCAGCACCCGCGACACCGACACCGTCGTCGCCAGCCCGTACACAATCGACTGCGTCGCGATCCCGTTGTACTGCCCCGCCACCACATGGGCGAACGACCACACATTCATCGCGTGCTCCGACGGCATTGAAGGACTGTTCGGCCATCCGCTCGCCCCCTTCGGCCACAACTTCCCCTGCGCGTTGTCCACCATCGGCCCTTCCCGGTCGATCGCGTACTTCAGCCCTTCATCCAGGATCGTCGCGTCCGCCATCGCCTCCGCCGACAGCACCGCCGTATCCGTCAGCGTCTTGTCCTCATGCTTTTCGCCCACAAAATAGCCCACGCCCGCCGCCGCCCACGGCAAATACAACCCGCCATACGTCGAAACTTTGTCGAAATGATCTTCCCGCGTCGGGTCCACGCCCAAATCCTGAATCATCCCCGTGTCATACTGCGTGGTCACTACTGTCCCCACCCCCCACGGCACCGCCCACAACAGATAACGTGCCGGCGCACGCAGCGGGCTCAGCACAATTCCCTTTTCGTCCTCCACCACGTCCTTCACGCACACGCCCAGTGAACTTAGCCGGCACGGCCGCGCTTCCTGCGGAGACGGCGGCAGTTGTGGACTCCCCGTCTGGGCCGCCGGCGCCGGCGGCAGTGGCGGCGGCACGCTCGATGGCGACACCTGCGTCGATGGATCGATCTGCGTCTGCGCCAGCCCCCCTCCGCTTAGCAACATCGCTGCCGCCGCCATCACCAGCAGCTCACGCCCGCATTTCCGCGCCAACAACATGCTCTCCCGTTTCTCCTTCCCTGCTCTGCCCCCAATCATACGCAAACGAAATGACGCTCTTTTTACCCGCCGTCCCAGGCCCGCTCGTCACCGCAATTTCCCCGCGTATCATAAGTTGTCGAACGACACGCGAGGCCTTCATGCCCTTCATTACCCGTCGCGATCTGCTCTCCTCTTCACTCGCCCTCTCCGCATCCTCCCTCGTCGGCCGCTCCGCCTGGGCCCGTTCCGCCGCTCTGCTGCAGGATGCAGCCTCCGAACCCTCCGCTGCCGCTCTCCTCGCCGTCGCCCCCCGCGAGCAGCTGCTTTTCGACTTTGGCTGGAAGTTCACTTACGGGAATCTCGACGATCCCTCCAAAGACCTCGGCTTCGGCTTCGGCCAAAGCGACTTCAGCAAAACCGGCGACTTCGACTTCGCCAAAGCCGGCTTCAACGACTCCTCCTGGCAGTCCATCAACCTGCCCCACGACTGGGCCGTCGACCTCCCCTTCGTCCACGACGACTCCGGCGGCCAGGACAACGCCATGAAGTCCCACGGCTACAAGCCCCTCGGCCGCCGCTATCCGGAAACCTCCGTCGGCTGGTACCGTCGCGAATTTGAAATCCCCGCCTCTGACGCGGGCCGCCGCATCTGGGTCGAGTTCGACGGCGCCGTCCGCGACGTCCTCGTCTTCGTCAATGGCTGCTTCATCGGCCGCAACGACAACAGTTACGCCCCCTTCCGCTTCGACCTCAGCGACTTCCTCGCCTACGGCGCGAAAAACTACCTCGTCGTCCGCGCCGACGCCAGCTTCGGCGACGGATGGTTCTACGAGGGCGCCGGCATCTACCGCCACGTCTGGCTCACCAAAACCGACCCCGTCCATCTCGGTCAGTGGGAAAGCGTCGTCCGCTCCGCGGTCTCCGGCGGCTCCGCCACCCTCGCCCTCTCCACCATCGTCGAGAACCACGGCAAAGATCCCGCCAACGCGAAAGTCAGATGGAAGATCCTCGACGCCAAAGGCTCAACCGTGGCCACTGCCGACGCCCCCGAGCAGTCCATCCCCGCCGACGGTTCGTCTCCCTATTCCGCCACTGCCACAGTGACAAATCCCGCCCTCTGGTCCACGGACCAGCCCAACCTTTACACCGCCATCGTCACCGTCAAATCCGATGGCCAACCCCGCGACGCCGAGCGCGTCTCCTTCGGCATCCGCACCGCCCGCTTCGACGCGCAAAAAGGATTCTTCCTCAACGGCCAGCCCCTCAAAATCCAGGGCACCTGCAACCACCAGGATCACGCCGGCGTCGGCGCTGCCCTTCCCGACCGCCTCCAGGCCTTTCGCATCGGCGTCCTCCAGGCCATGGGCTGCAACGCCGTCCGCACCTCCCACAACATGCCCACCCCCGAGTGGGTCGACGCCTGCGACCGCATGGGCGTCATGATGATGTGCGAAACCCGCCAGATGAGTTCCAATCCCGGCGGCATCGACCAGCTAACAAAGATGGTCAAGCGTTACCGCAACTCACCCTCCATCATCATCTGGTCCATCGGCAACGAAGAATTTTTGCTCCAGAGCCCCATGGCCGAGCAGGGCGCCAGGATCGCCGCCGACATGGTCCGCCGCTGCCACGAGCTCGATCCCACCCGCGTCGTCTCCGCCGCCGTCAACGGCGACAACGAGCAGGGAGTCTCCGACGCCCTCGACATCATCGGCTTCAACTACAACCTCAAAATGCCCGACGCCTTCCACGCGAAGCATCCCGACCGCGCCGTCTACGGATCGGAAACCTCCAGCGCCATCGCCACCCGCGGCGAATACGCAACCGACCCCTCCCGCAACACCGTCAGTTCCTACGATGGCGTCGTGCCCTGGGGCGAATCCCCCGAAGAGTGGTGGACCTTCTACGGTACCCGCGAGTGGGAAGCCGGCGGCTTTGCCTGGACTGGCTTCGACTACCGCGGCGAGCCCACGCCCTACGGCTGGCCCTCCATCAACTCCCAGTTCGGCATCGTGGACATGTGCGGCTTTCCCAAGGACTACTTCTTCTACTACAAAGCCTGGTGGGGAAAAGAGCCCTCGCTCCACGTCTTCCCTCACTGGAACTGGCACGGCCGCGAAGGCGACACCATCCCCGTCTGGGTCTACTCCAACTGCGACGAAGTCGATCTGCTCGTCAACGGCAAAAGCCTCGGCCGCCAGAAAGTCCCCCACCTCGGCCACGTTCAGTGGAACGCCACCTATGAGCCTGGGGCCATCGAAGCCCGCGGCTATCGCGGCGGCAAAGTCGTCCTCACGGACAAGCGCGAGACCACCGGCCCCGCCGCCACCCTCCGCCTCACCGCCGACCGCACCGAGATCAACGCCGACGGCGAAGACATCGCCATCCTCAAAGTCGAAGCCCTCGACAAAGACGGCCGCCTCGTCCCCCTCGCCGACAACCTCATTGCCTTCACCGTCTCCGGGCCTGGCCGGCTCATCGGCGTCGGCAATGGCGACCCCAACTGCCTCGAGAGCGACAAAGCTCCCAAGCGCTCTCTTTTCAATGGCCTGGCTCAGGTCATCATCCAGGCCACCAAACATCCGGGCCCTATCCATATAGAAGCGGGCAAAGACGGCTGGAACGGCGGCGACCTCACCTCGGCCACAATCCTCATCACGGCCAAACCCGCCGAGCCGCGCCCCTCCGTCCCCGTCCCCCGCGAATCCTAGGCAGCTTCAGAGCTGCGCGGGCGTCCCACAAGCTCGGCTATTCACCCGGATGGTAGCTGCGCTCGATGTGCCCTTGCAGCTCGTCGGGATAGTAATACACCGCGCGAAGATTCCCATCCGCATACCGCTGCGCCTCGTCGTTGAAATGGGGCGACGACGGATGCCCGCTCTCGCCCCCGCAGGTGATCGCCCGTGCCCGCACCCGGGGACCGAACTCCACCACCGCCACAAAGCTGTTGCCGCTGGTCCCGTACCACTTCTTCGTCCCGGGATACGGCCGCGCTCCAAAGCTCGCCAGCGAACCCCACATCGACGAAGTAAACGGCACCGGGATGCTTGGCAGCGCGTCGTTGAATGGCTGCACAATGTCCCCGTTCAAGCGCTGATACCGGTTGATCTCCCCCCACGGCGTTCGCCAGCTCCCGAAATCCGCCGTAAGCCGCGCGCTGGCCCGATCCAGAGCCGCCAGCATTTCCCCGGGAGTCGTGTGCGCCACCACCCAGTCCTGCACCATCTGGTCGCCGCGGTTGGCGTGAAAGGCCGGCCGGCTCACCTCCTGGCCCCAGAACACCGCCAGCGACGTCGCCACCGAGTCCTTCCCCCACCGCAAATCCCACTTGCGCAGCACGTCGATCTGCGGCTCCAGCTTCGCCCGCTGTGGATCTGTCTCCGGCAGTTGATCCCATGCCCGAATCAGCGCCGGAATCGTATGCGTGAACCACGGAAGGTAGCTGTCGTATGCGGCCCCGATCAGCCCGTCCAGCGTGAAATCCTTCTTGTCGCTCAGCAGCCGGATCGCATGCAGCCCGCGCGCTGACTCAGTTCCCTGCTCCACATACGCCGGATAATCGGCCCGCTTTGGCGAATCCGGTCCCGCCGCCGACCACGGCCAGTTGTTCGAGTTATAGATCCACCCCGAGTGCGGATCGAGCAGATGCGGCGTCTCCTCCACCGTCAGCAGCCCGTGATACTCCGTCGCCGGATCGCTTCCGTCCACCGGCTTCGTCCAGTCGAAGCGCGTGTCCCGCCGCGGTATGTAATTGCCCTGGAAGTACACGATGTCGCCGTCCGCATCGGCAAAGATCGTGTTGTTCGACGAGTTCGCGTACAGCAGCATCGTCTGGTAGTAGGACTTGTAATCGTGCGCCTTCGTGCGCAGATACGACTGCTCGAGCGCTCGAATCGGCCGCTGCATCAGCCGCACCGCCACCCACCGCCTTTGCCCGTTCACCATCTGCGTCCGCACAATCGGACCATGCTGTGTGAAATACGCCGTGAAGCTCTTCCGCTCCATCCCCGACGGAGTCTTATAGAGGATGGTGATCACGCGCGAGCGAACCGGCCGCTCCTCGCTGCCAAACTTGTAGAGCCACTTGCCGTTCTCTTTGGAAACGGTCTCCAGGTATTCGTCGATCGCGTCCACTCCCGAGGACGTGTGCATCCAGCCGATGTGACTGTTAAATCCCTGGTAGACGAAGAACTGCCCCCAGGTCACTGCCCCGTACGCATCCAGGCCCTCGTCCGAGCTCATCTGCAGCTCCGACCGGAAGAAGAACGACGTATGCGGGTTGATCAGCAGCAGAGCGTGATGATCCACAGTATTCGCGGGCGCAATCGCGATCCCGTTCGATCCTATGGGCTCGGCCGGAATCGCCGCGTCATCGACATTCTGCGCAACCTGCGGCCCGTTCACGCCCGCGGACGAAGCCGACTCAGCCCCGCCGTAAAAAGCCGCCAGCTCCGCCGGACGGATGCTCCGCTCGATGTCACCCCCGATCGACCCCTCCGTAAACGAAAGCGCCATCCACGGCTCGAAGTGCGTGATCACCCGTGGATGCACATCCGGGTGTTGGTACAGATAGAAGTTCAGCCCGTCGGCGAAGGCGTTCATCAGCGACCGCAGCCACGCGGGGCTCTCCGCATATTTCTGCTTCAGATCCGCGGGATCCATAAACAGCTGCTCGCGCAGATCCACATAGATCCGCTGCTCCCCATCGGCCTGCGACAGCCAGCCCAGCGCGTTCAGATAGTTCGTCTCCACGCGATTGAAATCGTCTTCGGCCTGCGCGTACTCCATGCCAAAAACCGCATCGGCATCCGTGCGTCCGTGCACGTGCGCAATGCCCCAGTTGTCCCGCACAACGGTGACCGCGGCCGCCTCGCGCTGCCATTGCGCCAGATCCTGCCCTGTAGGTTGATACGCGCTTTGCCCCTGGGCAAAAGCACAGCAAAGACCGGCGACGCAAACGGCTGCCTGAACGATTCGCATGGAAACTCCGGGAAAGAGGTCGGCTCCCATATTAACCATGGAAGCCTGAGCGGCAGAAGCGTCCCCGTCCCCGGGGCAAAAAGAAGGCGCCGTCCATAAGCCCATTCGCGGAACCACGGGCGCACAGGACGCGTACAGTGCTGCAGAGGCCTCTATGCTGGCCGACGTCAGGGTCGCTCTGCGGCAGTTGCGGAAGTCTCCCGGATTTGCGATTACGGCGGTCCTGACCCTGGCGCTCGGCGTCGGGGCCAATGCCATCGTATTCAGCCTGCTCAACGCCATCGTTCTCCATCCCCTCAACGTCCCGCACTCCGACAGTCTCTACATGGTGCAGCGCGTGTTCGAGGGATCGATGCCGTCCCCCTCGCAGTCCTATCCCGACTACCAGGACCTGCGCGACCGCAACCGCAGCTTCTCCTCGATGACCACCTATGCCATCGAGGGCGGCGTGGGGCTCGACATGGGCGGAGGAAATCCGCTGGTGGTGTGGCCCTATCTTGTGGGCAGCAATTATTTCGACACCATCGGAATCCAGCCGTATCTGGGGCGTTTCTTCCACGCGGCCGACGAGCACGGCGTGAACAGCATGCCCGTCATCGTGCTCAATTATGACTTCTGGAAAAGCCAGTTCGGCGGCGATCCGTCGGCTGTGGGACGGATCGTTCAGGTGAATCACCATCCCTGCACAATTGCAGGGGTCGCGCCGCCGGGGTATCGCGGGACCGAGCTGTTTTTCTCGCCGGCCTTCTTTATTCCCATGGTCGATATGCCCGACATCACGACCGGCTGGAACCCGCTGCACGAGCGCGGTTCGCATTACACGTGGATTGTGGGACACCTCAAACCAGGGGTGACGCCCGAGCGGGGCGCTGCGGACCTGAACACCATTGCGGAGGCGCTGGCGAAGGAATATCCGAAGGCCGATGCCGGGCTGAAATTCGATCTGGCCAAACCCGGGCTGGTCGGCGATGCGCTGGGCAAGCCGGCGCGCGCCTTCATGCTGGGGCTCATGCTGCTGGCCGGGCTCATCCTGCTGGCGGCGTGCGCCAACCTGGGCAGCCTGTTTGCAGCGCGCGCCGCCGATCGCTCCCGTGAGATCGCCGTGCGCGTCGCCCTTGGCTCCCGAAGAAGCCTCATCGTGCGGCAACTGCTCACTGAAGCGCTGCTGGTCTCGCTGGCCGGCGGCGTCCTCGGCATGGCCGGCGGTGTCGCCATCCTGCGCTGGCTCACGTCGTGGAATCCCATTCCCAGCATCCCCATCAACGTGCCGGTGAATCCGGACGTAACTGTCTATGCAGTCGCCCTCGCGCTGGCCCTGGCCAGCGGCCTCCTCTTCGGCATGGTTCCCGTGCGCCAGGTGCTCCGTTCCGATCCGTGGCAGATCATTCGCTCCGGCTCGACGGGTGTGGGCGGACTGCGGCGCTTCACGGGACGCGACCTGTTGCTGGCCCTGCAGATCTCGATTTGTGCGGTGCTCGTGACCTCGTCGCTGGTAGCGGTACGCGGGCTCATGAAGTCGCTGCACAGCGATTTTGGATTTGATCCCCAAAACCGCATGCTGGCCCAGGCCGACCTGAGCATGGCAGGCATTACCGGCGAGGAGGCCAGGGTCCTGGCCGAGCAGAAGATGCTGACCGCGGTTGCGGGAATTCCGGGAGTGACCGCCGTGGGCTTCTCGGATCGCCTGCCGCTCAGCGTGGGCGGCAACGACTCCTGCGTCTTCCATGACACCGACACCGATTACCGCCCCACCAACTGCCGCGCGGACGCGGAACAAATGGATGTCTCGCCCGATTACTTTGCGGCGGCCGGTACGACGATGCTGGCCGGCCGCGCTCTGACCCTGCACGACGCAAAGGGCGCGCCCATGGTGGCGGTAATCAATCGCGAGTTCGCGCGAAAAATGTTCGGCTCGGTGGAGAAGGCTCTCGGCAGCTACTACAAGATCTGGCAGGGCCAGCGGGTCCAGGTCGTGGGCGTGGTGCAGAACGGGAAATACGAGTCGCTCACTGAAGATCAGAAGCCCGCGATGTTCTATTCCTTCCTCCAGCAGCCCTCGGGCAACGTATGGATCGTCGTGCGATCCCAGCGCGATACCGAAGAGATGGCGGCCGCTCTCCGGCAGACCCTGCGCGGCCTCAATCCTGGGCTGCCCGTCAAGATTGAGACCTGGAATCGCGAGCTCGACTGGGTGCTCTTCCCCTCCCGCGTCGCCACCGTCGCTCTCGGGGTGCTGGGACTGCTGGGCGCCATACTCGCCGTCACCGGTATCTTTGGCATGGCCTCCTACGTGGTAAGCCGCCGCATGCGCGAGCTGGGCATTCGCGTGGCTCTCGGCGCGGATCAGCGCAGAGTCCTGGCCGCTGCTCTGGGCCGCGCGCTTCGGCTGCTGATGATCGGTTCGGCCGCCGGGATCATCCTCGGCGTGCTGGCGGCAAAGGTGCTGGCCTCCATCGTCTATCAAGCCACGCCCAAGGACCCCTGGGTGCTGGGCGGTGTAGTTCTCACCATGCTCGCGGTTGGGCTCTTCGCCTCATGGATCCCCGCCCGCCGCGCCTTAGCGGTGGATCCGATGATTTTGTTGCGTGACGAGTAAAAGCCAAAGGCTCGCCCCTCATCATCACCGCGTCCTGCCAATGCCGTTGGGGCCGGGTTGGGCCCGAATCCAGGAACCAGGCACCGGGCCCGGAAACTTCCACCCCCGCCTCCCACCCCCGAGCGCCAGGTTCACCCCACAGCAAGAAGCAAACTCCCTTTCCCCGCCCGCCGTCCTAGAATCATTTCAAGGTCGTGCGCCAAAGTACTGTACTCAGTGCTGTTTTGAAACCTCAGTCGCAGAATGAAAGTGGCTCCGGAATGCTGCGAGGAAAGCCGTGTTCGGCAACCCTGTGTTTCCACGTCATCGAGCCGCGTTCCGAACCCCAGGAACAGGGTTTCCACGATAGTTCCACCCCGGGAAAGCTCCCCGCCCCGGCCGTCCCCACTGCCAGGTTCACCCCACAGCAAGAAGCAAACTCCTTTCAGCAAGCGCCGTCCACGAATCATTTCAATCCCGCGGGCCAAAGTACTGCTCCCGGTTCCATTTTGAAATCCCGCCC
>Ga0335072_10002453_pt1 | contig 28807 bp, 23 predicted proteins | sample Lox_Sample_21_FD_206725 | JGI IMG/M metagenome (GOLD analysis project Ga0335072, IMG submission 206725) | Soil microbial communities from Loxahatchee National Wildlife Refuge, Florida, United States - Lox_Sample_2.1 | ecosystem: Environmental > Terrestrial > Soil > Wetlands | place: USA... | reverse complement strand
ATGCCCGGGCGCCTGGAGGTTCTTCGCCCGAGCGCCCGCGCCGCCTGGACTGAGCCGAGCGCGGGAGGAACGACCAAGCGAGGCGAGGGAAGGCGGCGCGAGTAAAGGCGCAAGGACCCGGGGGTCTGGGGGCTTGGTGTGTAGCCCCCAGGGAAACTAGTGCGCTCCGGCGAACTGGGCGCTTTCTGTCGAGCCGGCCAGCGCGACGGTCTCGGCGTCCGGCTTGATCGCCTGGGTGACCAGGTCGAAGTAGCCGGTGCCCGCCTCCCGCTGGTGGCGGGTGGCGGTGTAGCCGTCGGGCTCGGAGGCGAACTCGGCCTGCTGGAGCTCGACGTAGGCGGACATGCTCGACTCGGCGTAGCCCTTGGCCAGGTGGAACATCGAGTGGTTGAGCGCGTGGTAGCCGGCCAGCGTGATGAACTGGAACCGGTAGCCCATGGCCGCGAGCTCCTTCTGGAACCGGGCGATCGTGGCGTCGTCCAGGTGCGCCCGCCAGTTGAAGGAGGGCGAGCAGTTGTAGGCCAGCATCTGGTCGGGGTAGACCGCCTTGATCGCCTCGGCGAACTCGCGGGCCTCGTCCAGGTCGGGCGTTGAGGTCTCCATCCACAGCAGGTCGGAGTACGGCGCGAAGGCCAGGCCGCGGGCGATGCACGGGGCGATCCCGCTGCGCACCCGGTAGAAGCCGTCGGCCGTCCGCTCGCCGGTCACGAACTCGGCGTCGCGCGGGTCGATGTCGGTGGTGAGCAGGGACGCGGCGTGGGCGTCGGTGCGGGCGATGACCAGCGACGGCACGCTGCAGACGTCGGCGGCCAGGCGGGCGGCGGTCAGGGTCTTGATGTGCTGCCCGGTCGGGATGAGGACCTTCCCGCCAAGGTGGCCGCACTTCTTCTCCGATGACAGCTGGTCCTCGAAGTGCACGCCGGCCGCGCCGGCCTCGATCATCGACTTCATCAGCTCGAACGCGTTGAGCACGCCGCCGAAGCCGGCCTCGGCGTCGGCGACGATCGGTGCCAGCCAGTGCGGCCCGTCACCGTCGCGCAGCCCGTTGTCCGACTCCGACCAGGCGATCTGGTCGGCGCGCAGCAGCGCGTTGTTGATCCGCCGCACGACCTCGGGTACGGAGTTGACCGGGTACAGCGACTGGTCGGGGTAGATCTGCCCGGCCAGGTTGGCGTCCGCCGCCACCTGCCAGCCGGACAGGTAGATGGCCTTGAGCCCGGCCTTGACCATCTGCACGGCCTGGTTGCCCGACAGCGCGCCGAGGGCCCGCACCGCGTCCTGGGAGTGCAGCAGCTGCCACAGCCGGTTCGCGCCGCGCCGGGCCAGGGTGTGCTCTTGCTGCACCGACCCGCGTAGCCGGATCACGTCCTCGGCGCTGTAAGTCCGCTCGATCCCCGCCCAGCGGGGGTCGGTCTCCCACTCGTGGCGCAGGTTGGCCGCCAGCTGGCTGATCGTTTCCATCGTTAAGCCTTTCCGGGGTTCCAGGGGGCCGTCCCCTGGCTCATCGCTCCGTGCTTCCCACAGTGCGCGATGAGCAGCCGGCGAGCTAGGGTAAACGTGAATGAAGATCTCTATTTTTTTACAGAACGAAAGGTGCTACTCTTTTTCGTGATGAAAGAATCGCAGAAGTTGGTTGAGACCAATGGTCTAGACCTAGCGACACTAGGCCAGCGCATTCGGCACCTGCGCCGGGCGCGCAGCCTGACCCTCGCTGAGCTGGGCGAGCGGGTCGGGGCCGCTCCCTCGGTACTGTCCCTGCTGGAGAACGGCAGGCGCGAGCCCAAGCTCTCCATGGTGGAGCAGCTCGCGGCGGCGCTCGGCGTTCCCGTGACCGAGCTGCTGAAGAAGCAGCCGCCGAGCCGCCGCGCCCAGCTGGAGATCGCCCTGGAGACCGCGCAGCGCGACCCGTCCTACAAGGCCCTGGGGCTGCCGAGCCTGCGGGTCGGCGCGCGGGTGCCGACCGAGGTTCTTGAGCACCTCGTCGGGCTGGCGGCCGAGCTGCGGGCGCAGCGTTCCAAGCCCACGGGTACCCCGGAGGAGGCGCGGGCCGCCAACGCGAAGCTGCGCGAGGACATGCGGGAGCGGGGCAACTACTTCGCGGAGATCGAGCGCAACGCGGCCGAGGCGCTGTCGAGGGCCGACTACGTCGGCGGTCCGCTGTCACAGGGCATGCTCATGTCTGTCATGAGTCACCACGGGTTCGAGGTGCGCTACGTGGGAGACCTGCCCCGGTCCGTTCGGTCCCTTACGGACCTTCGGCTCCGTCGCATCTATGTCAAGCAGGAGCCGGTCGGCGGCCACACGCCCAAGGCGGTGGTCTTGCAGGCGCTCGGCCACTTCGTGCTCGGGCACGAGGCGCCCAGGGACTTCGCCGACTTCCTGCGGCAGCGGGTGGAGTCCAATTACTTCGCCGCCGCGATGCTCATCCCCGAGCAGGCGGCCACGGCGTTCCTGCGCGAGTCGATGGAGCACAAGAACCTCGCGGTCGAGGACCTGGCCGACGTGTTCTCTGTTTCCTATGAGATGGCGTCGCACCGGGTGACTAACTTGATCACCCACCACCTCGAAATCCCGTGTCACTTCATGAAGAATGACTCCACCGGCATCATCTACAAGGCCTACTCCAATGACGGGGTGGTGTTCCCGGCCGACGCCTCTGGCGCGATCGAGGGTCAGCGGATGTGCCGCCAGTGGGCCGGGCGGCAGGTGTTCACCGCCGCGAACCGCTTCTCCCCGCACTACCAGTACTCCGACACCCCATCAGGCTCCTACTTCTGCGTCGCGCAGGTCGACCCGCGCGACAACATGTCCGCGATCACCTTCGGCGTGCCGTTCGAGCACTCGCGATGGCTGCGCGGGCGGGAGTCCCGTATCCGGATGCGGTCCTACTGTCCCGACGGCGAGTGCTGCCAGCGCGCCCCGCTGGCTCTGGCCGAGCGCTGGGAGGGCATGGCCTGGCCGTCGGCCCGCGCGCATTCGCACATCCTGTCGGCGCTGCCCGCCGGCTCGTTCCCCGGCGTGGACGATGTCGACATTTACGAGTTCCTCGACCATCACGCGGACGAGTGATCCCAAGTCAGAAGATGTCTGCTTAACTAACCCGATCACGGGAAGCCAGCCCAGGCGATACCTTTTGCCCGACTAGGTCATAACCTCGGGGAGGGATGAGCCGTGACGGTGCTCATGTACGACGGGATCAACGCGCTCGCGGCGGGAATCGCCAAGGAGTTTCCCTCGGCGGCCATGGTGGCGGGCTACATCAACGGCAAGTACGCGTGGTCGCAGCAAGAGTGGGACCTGTTCCCGCACGCCACCCAGGTGCGGATCACCATCACGGCAAGCACGAACGACGGGGACGTGCTTGACGTCGAGGCGGGTGACGCGACACCCAACCAGGCGGCCGGGTGGATCGCGATGCGAAAGGCAGCCGGGTACTACCGGCCCACGATCTACTGCTCCCGGTCGGTGATCCCAGCCGTCCGGGCCGGCACCGGCAGCTACATCCTGGGCAAGGACTACGACATCTGGGTCGCCGACTACACCGGCTCGGCGCATGAGGTGACCGCGCCGGGGTCGCCGTCCGCCACCTGCTCGGCCACCCAGTACGAGTCCACCGCCAACTATGACGTGTCGATGGTCTACGACGACGGCTGGCCGCACCGCAAGGCGCCCGCGCCAACCAAGCTGCCCGCCCCCGCCGGGATCTCGGTGACGCTGAACGGCCAGATCGCCGACTTCGGCTGGGGTACGGTCACCGGCGCCAAGACCTACCTCTTCCAGGTCTTCCACTGGAACGGGAAGGCCATCTACAACGACGCGGTGGCGAACGAGGCAGTGACTGGCAACCACGTCGAGCACTTCCAGCTGCCCGGCGGAGGCCAGTACGCGGTCCGGGTTCGGGCCGACGAGCCCGCGGGCGACTGGACCGGCTGGAAGATCTTCTAGCCGCGGCGTCCGGCGGACCGGCCCGCGGCGGGCTCGCTGGTCATCATGCCGCCTAGCGTGGCGGGATCGTGAAGCCGTCGGCGCCGACCGTCGCCGTCGCCTCGGGTGCCTGCGAGATCTCCTGCACGGCAACGGGCTTGCCGTCGAGGCCGAGCACGGCCGATGCCTCGCTGTACCACGAGGGCACCACCGCGTTCCCCCAGAAGTCGCGCCGCCGCGGGTCGAGCACCGACCAGCGCAGCACGGGATGATCCGGGTCGCCGGTGTAGTAGTCGGAGGTGTACACCTCCATCCGGTGGCCGTCAGGGTCGCGCAGGTAGACGTAGAACGCGTTCGACACGCCATGGCGCCCCGGCCCCCGCTCGATGTGCTCCTGGGCGCCCAGCGACCCGAGGATGTCGCACAGCCGCAGGACGCTGTGCGACTCGTGGGCGAAGAAGCCCAGGTGATGCAGGCGCGGGCCGGCCCCGCCGGTGAAGGCGACGTCGTGGACGGTCTGCTTGCGGTACATCCAGGCGGCGTACAGGGTCTGCCCGTCCTCGATCGTCTCAGAAAGGCCGAATCCGAGTGACGCGTAATGCTCATAGGCGGCCGGCACGTCGGGCACGCAGATGTTGAAGTGGTCAAGCCGGGCTACCTCAGCGCCGCGCCGCAGGTCATACCTCTGCTGCAGCCGCTCGGGGTGGGAAGCCGAGGCGAACAGCGACACCGGGAAGCCGAGCGGGTCCTGGGTGCGGACCTGCTCGCCGATGCCCAGGGTCGCGCCCGCGGTGACCCGCTCCACCGGGCAGCCGAGCGCCCGGTAGAACGACTCGGCGCGATCCAGGTCGCCTGGTGACCGCACCCGGAAGGCCAGGCCGGCAAGCGCCGCGCCCGGCCCGTGCCGCAGCACCAGGTTGTGGTGCGTCAGCTCGTCGTAGCCCCGCAGGTACAGCGCCGAGGGCGTCTCCTCGGTCACGACGAGGCCAAGCAGGTCCACCCAGAAGTGCCGGGCCTCGGCGAGCGAGGTCACGATCAGCTCCGCGTAAGCCGCCCGCACGATGTCCGGGGGAGGGGGCAGGTCGGTCATGATCAGGCCCCCGCTGATCCGGCACCGAAGCGGGGCACGTGCGTGTCGCCCAGGGCCACGTGCACGATCCGGGACTCGGTGTAGAAGTCGATCGAGTGCTGGCCGCCCTCGCGGCCGAGGCCGCTGGCCTTGACCCCGCCGAACGGCGTCCGCAGGTCCCGCACGTTATGTGAGTTCACCCAGGTCATCCCGGCCTCGACCGCCCCCGCGACCTGGTGTGCCCGGCGCAGGTCCGACGTCCAGATGTAGGCGGCCAGTCCGTAGCGGGTGTCGTTGGCCAGAGCGATCGCCTCCTCCTGCGAGTCGAACGGCGTGACGCACACGACCGGGCCGAAGATCTCCTCCTGGAAGATCCGCATCCGCGGTGTCACGTCGGCGAATACCGTCGCGGCCAGGTAGTTCCCCGACGGCAGGCCAGGCGGCCGGGACCCGCCCGCGACCAGCCGCGCCCCCTCCTTCAGGCCGATCTCGATGTAGTCGAGCACGCGCTGGTAATGCTCGGGGTGCACCAGCGCGCCGATCTCGGTGCGCGGGTCCGACGGCGGCCCGACCACCACCCGGGCGGCCCGGGCCGCGAGCCGCTCGACGAGCTCACCGTAGACCGACCGGTCCGCGAGGATCCGCGATCCGGCCGTGCACCGCTCGCCGTTCAGCGACATCACGCCGAACAGCGCGCTGTCGGTCGCCTGGTCCAGGTCCGCGTCGGCGAAGATGATGCAGGGCGACTTCCCGCCAAGCTCCATCGACAGGCCCTTCAGGTGCGCGGCCGCCGACCGCATGATCACCCGCCCGGTTGTCGTCTCGCCGGTGAACGAGATCAGCGGCGCTTGCGGGTGGGCGACCAGCGCGGCGCCTGCCTCCTCGCCGATGCCGTGCACGATGTTGACCACGCCGTCGGTGACGCCCGCCTCGGTCATGATCTCCGGCAGCACCGAGGCGGAGGCCGGCGTCCACTCCGCTGGCTTGAGCACTACGGTGCACCCAGCGGCCAGCGCCGGCGCCAGCTTCCATGAGGCCAGCATGAACGGCGTGTTCCACGGGGTGATCAGGCCGGCCACGCCTGTCGGCTTGCGCAGCACGTAGCCCAGCTGCCCGGGCTGGCTGAACGCCGCCTCATGCTGGGCTACGATCACGTGGGCGAAGAACCGGAAGTTCTCCGCCGCCCGCGCGGCCTGCCCCCGCGCCTGGGTGATCGGCAGGCCCGTGTCGAACGTCTCGAGCTCAGCGATCTCGGCGCCCCGCGCCTCGATGCCGTCAGCGATCCGGTTCAGTACCTTCGCCCTGGCCCGCGCGGCCAGGTGCGGCCAGGGCCCGCATTCGAACGCGATCCGGGCCGCCGTGACCGCCCGGTCCACGTCCGGCTGGCGGCCGGCCGCCGCCCGCGCGTACACCTGGTTGGAGGCTGGGTCCGTGACGTCGAACGTGCCACCGTCCGTGCTTGGCACGTGCCGTCCGCCGATGAAGTGCAAGACCTGCTCGGGGATCACGGGGCCTCCTGTATTGGGTTGTTGGCGGTAGGCGGTTTTCAGACGGCCGCGACGGGGCCCTCCAGGACGGGTGCGCCCTTCTTCAGCAACTCCCGCACGGTGCGCTGGCCCGCCTCGGTCAGCGGGACGAGCGGCGGGCGGACGTAGGAGGACTTGATCAGCCCGGCCTGGGCCAGGACCCACTTGGCGGCGGCCGGGTTGGTCTCGGTGAAGATGACATCGGTCACCGGGTGCAGCCCGAAGTGGATCGCCCTCGCCTTGTCCAGGTCACCGGCATCCCAGTGCTCGTACATCCTCGCCACGGCCGCCGGGGCCAGGTTGGCGGTCGCGCTGACGAACCCGACGCCGCCCAGGGCAAGCAGTGGCAGGCACAGCAGCTCGATCCCTGACCAGACCAGGGTGTCGGTGCCGGCCAGGTGCATGACCCGCGAGAAATGCTCGAAGTCCTTGGTCGTCTCCTTCACGCCCACGATGTTGTGGTGCGCCCGGCGTAGCCGCGCGACCGTCTCAGGCGCGATGTCCACCGCCGTCCTTGACGGCACGTTGTAGGCGATGACCGGCAGGTCGGGGAACTCCCTGGCGACCGCCGCGTACCAGGCGAACAGCCCCTCCTGGGTCGGTCGCGCGTAGTAGGGGGTGATGATGAGGACGGCGTCGGCGCCCGCGTCCTTGGCGATCGCGGTGAGCTCGAGCGTCTCGGGCAGCTGGGCCGAGCCGGTGCCGGGCACGAACGGGACCTGGTCCCTGATCTCGGCGGCCGCGGCCCTGATCGCGGCGGACCGCTCCCTGGTTGACTGCGCGCCCGGCTCGCCGGTAGACCCGCCGAGGGAGATGCCATGAGTGCCTGACTCGAGCTGCCACCGGATCAGTCGCCGCAGGCTCTGCAGGTCCGGCGACCCGTCGGCGGCGAAAGGGGTGACGACGGGGGCGATCGAGCCCTTGATCGTGCTGGGGTCACCGCGCCATTTCACGCGGCAGCTCCGCAGGCCCGCCGGTGCGCAGAGCCGGTCATGTGCTCATGCCCTCCCTCTCCCTCACCCAGGCCTCGTAGGCCGGCTGCCAGCGCGGCCCGAGCGGGTACAGGCCAGTGACTGGCTCGCCCTTGGCCACCATCTCGGCGATGAACTGCTCCTGGCGTTCCTGCTCGCGGGCATCGGCGGCGACCTGCCAGGCGATGCCACGGGGCACCACCACAACGCCGTCGCCGTCACCCGCGAGGATGTCGCCTGGCTGTATCGTCACCCCGGCACAGGCGATAGTCACGTTCGCCTCCCAGGGCACGTGCCTGCGCCCGAGGACGGCCGGGTGCACCGCGCCGTAGTAGACGGGAATGTCCAGCCGGTGCCGCAGCGCCTCGGAGTCCCTGATGGCGCCGTCGGTGATGATGCCGACCGCGCCGCGGACCTGGGCGCGCAGCCCGAGGATGTCACCGATCGTCCCGGCGGTCAGGTCACCCCGGGCCTCGATGACCAGGACCTCGCCCGGGCGGACCTGCTCGATGGCCTGCTTCTGCGCGTTGTTGCCGCTGCCGTGGGCGGCGCTGAGGTCCTCGCGGTAGGGCACGTACCTGACCGTCCGCGCGAATCCGGCCATCGTCGCCGCCGGCCGCGTCGAGTGCAGCCGGTCCAGGGTCAGCCCGTTGTACCCGCGCTTCCTGAGCTGCGACGCGAGGGTGGCGGTGGAGACCGCGGACACGGCGGCGAGGATCTCCTGCCAGGTGGGGTCGGCTTCGCTGGCGCGGTCGCCGCCGCCCACGCCAGCCCGGGTCCGCGTCCCGTAGGCTGCCGCCCGCTGGGCCTCATCCACCTGGGGCATGGCACCCGGCTCGGCCAGCGGGTAGGTGGCCTCGCCGATGGGGCTGCGCAACGGTCCTGTGGCCTGGCGGCCCGCTTGGACCTCGACCTCGACCAGGTCGCCTGGCGCGACCACCGTCGAGCCAGCCGGGGTGCCGGTCAGGATGATGTCGCCGGGCTCAAGGGTGGTCAGCCGGGTGATGTCCGCGATGATGTCGGCGAAGCCGAACAGCATGTCATCGGCACCGGAGTCCTGGACGAGGTTCCCGTTGACCCAGGTCCTGATCGTGATGGCGGCCGGGTCCACCGATCGCGCGTCCAGCAGGCGCGGCCCGAGCGGGGTGAACCCGTCGACGCCCTTGGAGCGGACGTTGGATCCCTTGTCGGCGTACCGCAGGTCGTGAACGCCGAAGTCATTGGCGGCGGTGACCCAGCCGACATGCTCCCAGGCGGCCGCCGGGGTCACCCGGATGGCGCGTGTCCCGATGATGAGCGCCACCTCGCCCTCGAAGGCGAGTAGCTCGCAGCCGGGTGGGCGCAGCACCGGATCGCCGTCGGTGGCAAGCGTGCTCGGCGGCTTGAGGAAGTACGAGGGCCACGCGGGGGCGGCGCCCCGCTCCAGCGCGCGGCTGCGGTAGCTCGAGTGCACGGCGACGATCTTCGAAGGTGCGGGCGGTACCGGATGCTCAGACATCGCGTGATGATCGTATATGAAATGATCGCTACCGCCCAGGCCCATATCTGCAGGCAGCGAGGGCGGGCAGTAGGCTCGGCAGCATGCGACTAGCCACGATCCGAACCAGTGCCGGGACGACCGCGGCGCGACTTGACTCCGGCGCCCTCATCCCGCTGGACGCCACCGACGTTGGCGAGCTCCTCGCCGTCGCCCAGGCGGCGGGCGACGACCCGGGGGCCGCGCCGGTCAGGCCGGGGGCGGCGCCGGTGCCGCTGGCGGAGGCCGACTTCGCGCCGGTCGTGACGAATCCGTCCAAGATCATCTGCGTGGGCCTCAACTACCGGACGCACATTGCCGAGACCGGGCGTGAGATGCCCCAGTACCCGACGCTGTTCACCAAGTTCGCCGAGACCCTGATGGGGCCGAACGACGACCTGGTGATCCCGTCGGTCAGCGAGAAGGTCGTCTGGGAGGTCGAGCTGGCCGTGGTCGTCGGCGCGCCGGTCTACCGTGCCACCGAGCAGCAGGCCCGGACGGCCATCGCCGGGTACGCCACCAGCAACGACGTGTCCATGCGCGACTGGCAGCGACGCACCCTGCAGTGGGTGGCGGGCAAGATCTTCGAGCACTCGACCCCGGTCGGCCCGTTCCTCGTGACCCCTGACGAGGTGGACCACGCCAGCGACCTGGAGATCCGCTGCGAGGTCGACGGCGAGGTCATGCAGCAGGCGCGGACCTCTGACCTGTTGTTCAGCCCGGCCGACGTGATCGCCTACACCTCCCAGGCCATCACCCTGCGTCCCGGTGACCTGATCCTCACCGGCACCACCGGCGGCGTCGGCGACGCCCGCAAGCCCCCGGTCTACCTCAAGCCGGGCCAGGTGCTGCGCACCTACATCGAGGGACTCGGCGAGTGCCTCAACGCCTGCGTGCCTGACAAGCAGTAGCAGAAAATCCTAGGAGGCGGGCTGGAGGCTTTTTTCTATCGTATCCCAGACGGGGACGCTGCCAGTAGCTAGAGCCACCACTGCGGCTGTGATCAACGCGTATCTGGCATCGGCCCCGGCCTGAGGATTCGCTGTGTAAATTGGCAAGAAGGGTAGGACTACACCGGCTGCCGCCAGCAGTAGGGCCTGCCACACCCGGCTTGCTAGCCGCCGCGCAACAGATGCCCGCTCAACGGTCGGTGCGCTACGAACCATCGCTTCGAGATCCGCGGATTCGGCACGTGACCAGGCTAGCAATACTCTGGTGATAGTAGAAGCGACTTCTGTGTAAACGCAAGGCGTGATGGCGAGCGCGAGGGATGCCTTTCGGCAGCGGATTATGGAGGCCAGCCGGGTGCCGTCTTCCGCCGTAATGCGACGGGTTGCAATGTCAAGGCGGGGAACGCGCCTGACTGCGTACACCTCAAGATCCCTGGCTGCTATTTCGAGCCTCAAGATCAGCTCTTTTATCACGTGCGCTGGGGCCGGGACCGGCTCCTTCGCCAGGTCCTCCATGGTAACGGCACAGTTTAGCAGCCGCAGCATTCCCGAATCCAAGTGAATGTTGCCGCCAACATTCCTTGTCCTTCGAGTCACCAGAAGTCCAGTGACGATGGTCATGGTAAGCTCGGCGGCCCATAGCAGCACCTTAGGCGATGCGGGCGCATTGAGGGAGGCCGCATAAAGGGAGACGGTGGCAAGGTAGGCGATGACGAACCCGAGTGCGGTCACGGTAGCAAATGCTATGAATTCTGCAAGATAGAAAGAAGCCTCAGTGCGGGCAGCGCTCTTCCCGTTGAAGGCACGTGTATTGGCGATGATATATACCAGGCCCATTATCGCCAAAACCGGAATGTAGTAGCGTAGGAAACGCTTGAAAGCGTCTGGGCGGATGCGGTTGAAGTGGTCTGAAATCCAGTATCCGCGACGAAGGAGTCCGGGGAGTGCCACAAGGGCGATTACGAGGTAACTGGCTGCCGTAATTGCGGCCGCAGACCGCTCCGATGAGACTCGCCCCGACCAGGCGACAGCTCCGATCGCCGAAGCGAACAGGATCGCAGACAACAGCACGAAACCGCCAACTCGCCCAGCGAACTGTACGGCCCAATCCTGTCCCGATCGCGCTCCGGCGGCTTTAAGATGTGCACGGACGAGCTTGCGGTCGGACTCTGGCAGGTGGCTCAGTTGAGCCACTGTGGTTGCGGCCCACGTCTCCTCGGTCGATCTGACAGTTGGAGCGACACTATACGGGCTGGTGACCGCCCGTGAGCTCACCCTTGCCACGCTGCTCCCTACTGACGCTCGCCTGCCTCCTAGCGAGACCTGGTCTAGGACGGGACGCTAGCAGCTGCAATTAGCCGCAGGGCAGCATCCTGTATTGCCGTCGTTGCCGAAGTCGCTACCCGTATGGGCTGTTAGAGCGACCACGGCGAAAACGACTATGGCCACAACGGCCACCACAAGCGCCAGGCAACCCAGTTTTTTCATCGGCAGGTCTCCTCCCCCGAGACTCATGTATACGTAATATACGCCGATGTCATTTGGGTGGAACAGCAGCCGCTTCTCTGCCTGAATTTGCACGAGCCGATGATTAAAGGTGAGCAATACCGATCGGTCATTGCGCTAGTGTGATTGACGGGACTCCAGCGGTGTCCCCGGCGGGCGGCTGGCCTCGGCGCGAGGGAATTGGGCAGATGGTGCCAGCTGGCCCGTCCTCAGCGGCTGACTTGGCAGGAACTCGGGCTGGTCGAGCAGGCGGAGCCAGCTGCCGTCGGGCTGCCGGCGGACGACCTGGGCGCGGGCGCCGGCGCCGTCCTTGGGCGGAGTTGAGGTGAGCGCTATGTCCCCGCTGACTAGAGTCGGCAGCGGGGACTCTGCCTCAAACCGCGGCAGGTGGGGCAGGGCCTGCCGCCAGAAGGAACGGATGGCCTCCCGGCCGATGGTCTGCTGGCCGGGCGGGTAGGCCATCACCGCGTCTTCCTCATACAGGGCGGCGATGCCGTCGGCGTCCTTGGCGCTGGCGCGCTCCACGAACAGCCGGGTCAGGTCCTCGGGCTTGCGTGCCTTCTCGTATTCGCTCATGGACCCAGCCTGCCGCCAGTCGCTTCTAGAAGTCAAACAGATAGTTCTTCTTGAAGCTACAATCCCCAGTTATGGAACTGAGGCAGCTGGAGTACCTGGTCGCCGTCGTGGAGGAGGCCAGCTTCACCCGCGCGGCCAAGCGCGTGCACATCAGCCAGTCCGGCGTCAGCGCGCAGGTCCGGCAGCTCGAGCAGGAGCTTGGCGCGGACCTGCTTGATCGCTCGGGCCGGGCCGTGACGCTGACCCAGGCGGGCGAGGCGGCACTAGTCCACGCCCGGACCGTGCTCGCAGCGGCGGCGGCCATGCGGCAGGCGGTCGAGGACGTGAGCGGCCTGCTGCGCGGACGCCTCACCGTGGGGATGGTCACGGCCTGCACGATCACCGCGCTGTTCGACGGGCTCGGCCGCTTCCACCAGGCTCATCCGGGTGTGGCCCTCACCCTCGTTGAGGGGGCCGCGTCCGACCTGGCGGAGCGGGTCCGCGCGGGGGTCCTTGACCTCGCCCTGATCGCGGCGGCCGGCGCGCCGCCCGAGGGGCTCGATGTCCTCCCGATCGTGACCGAGCGCCTGGTGGCCTGCGTGCCGCGCACCCATCCTTTGGCCGAACGGGCCCGCCTGACTCTTGCTGACCTAGCCGACCTTCCGCTGATCTGCATGCCGCCGGGCGCCGGGATCCGCGCCGCGCTCGACCAGTCGTGCCGGGCGCGGAACGTCGCGCCGGTCATCGCCCTGGAGGCGAGCGCGGCGGCCACGCTCGCTGACCTGGCGGTCCGGGGCCTGGGGGTGGCCATCATGTCGCAGACGATGGCCAGCCCCTTCGACGAAGGGCTGTCGGCCCTGCTCATCGAGGACGCCGAGACGCCGGCCCTGCTGGCCCTGGCCTGGAAGCCGCCGCCGGCGCCGGCCCTGGTCGAGCTCATCACCCGATGCCGGGCCGCGTTCGGTGCCGTAACCCTGAGTTAATCGGTCGTGATCTGGCCGACATGTGCGTGGGTGAGGATGTGGGCACTGTTGCTCGCGCGAAGGAGGCGCCATGGCCGAAGCCACCCTCGATACCGTCACCCTGGCGGCGTCGGTCGAAAGCCAGAAGCTGCGGCGGCACTTCAGGCGCTTCGACATCCTGTTCTTCCTCATCTGCACGATCGTCGGCGTCGACACGATCGCCAGCGTCGCCGCGGGCGGCGGGCAGGCGTTCAGCTGGCTGGCGATCCTCGCCATCGCGTTCTTCGTCCCGCAGGCGCTGCTGTTCTCCGAGCTCGGGACGGCGTTCCCGCAGGAAGGCGGCGAGTACCTGTGGACCCGCCTTGCCTTCGGCCATCTGGTGGGGGCGGTGAACAACTTCCTGTACTGGATCACCAACCCGGTCTGGATCGGCGGAACGCTGGCCGTCACCTGTGTCGGCACCGTTGAGGTCTTCTTCAACAACGGCGGCACCGTGCCCACGCCCGTCCTCTACACGGTGATGCTGGCTTTCGTCTGGCTCGCGATCATCGCGGCCATCTTGTCGTTCGACAAGGCCAAGTGGCTACCCACCGCCGGGGCGTTCGCACGCCTCGCTGTGCTGGGGTTCTTCTCGGTCTCTGTCGTCATCTACGGTCTCAGGCACGGCGCACACGGGCTGGGGGCGAGCAGCTACTCGCCGGACTACGCCGGGTTCATCACCCTGGCCGGGGTGCTGCTGTTCGACTTCGTCGGGTTCGAGTTGCCGAGTAGCGCGGGGGAAGAGATGACCAACCCGCAGCGGGACGTGCCGTTCGCCATCGCCCGCTCGGCCATCGCCAGCGTCCTGCTTTACGGGATCCCGGTGCTCGGCATCCTGGTGGTGCTCCCGCAGTCGGCCATCACCAACTTCAGCGGGTTCACCAGCGCCATGCGGGACGTCTTCACTGTCTACGGTGGCAGCATCAGCTCCAGCGGGACGCCGACGCTGAGCGGAGCCGGGATGGTCCTTGGCGACGTGTTCGCGGTCCTGTTCATCCTGTGCTTGCTGACCTCCGGTGTCACCTGGATCATGGGGGCGGACCGGTCGCTCGCGGTCTCCTGCTATGACGGCGCCGGACCACGGTTCCTCGGCGTTATCAGCGCCAGGTTCGGCACCCCGGTGCGGGTGAACATCTTCAGCGGCATCGTCGCCTCGATCATCGTGGTCCTGGGAAACCTGATCACCAGCGGCAACGCGGCTAAGTTCTTCGTGGCGATCCTCGGCGTGACCATCTCCACCACGCTGATCAGCTACATCGCCATCTACCCGGCGGTGTGGAAGCTGCGCCGCAGTCATCCCGACACCCCCAGGCCCTATCGGATGCCGCTGATGCGGCCCCTCACGATCCTGCTGATGCTGCTGGTCGCGTTCGCGAGTGTCCAGCTGATCGCGCCAGGCGCGGGCAACGGGTGGTTCAACGGCTCCGTCGCCCCGAGCGGCTGGGCCTACTCCGAGCGGTACGTCTACCTGCTGACCGAGCTCATCCCCGTGCTGGCCTTCGTCGTGATCGGTGTCTTGTTCTGGTGGCTGGGCCGGGGAACCCGGGCGCAGACCGTGCCCGCCCGTGCCCTGGCCGAGGAGCAAATCACGTTATATCGTGTACTTCAGGCGAGGAGGCGGTGCATCATGCGAGACATCTTGAGGCTGCTGCTTGGCGACGGGCCGGGCGAGGATGGCGCCAGGGACGGTGCCGGTGCCGAGATCTGGGACGGTCGCCGGGGGCGGCGGCCCAGCATCGCGGACTCCAGGGAGTGGTGCGGCACTGAGCCGGACGGCGACGACATCGCGCGGGTCGCCCGCGCGCTGCGCGGCGGCGGCCGGCCGTACGGCCGCGGCCGGGTCGGCCGCGCGGGCGGGCGGAACCGGGGGATGGGCCCGTTCTGACCTTGTTCAGTAAGAATTTCCCAGAACAGTAGCTGGAAGCGCTTCCGCGGGCCCGGCAAATATATTACTCTCCAGTAACATGACGGACGCTACACCGGGTTTCTCCCTGGAGCTGAGCAGTGACCTGCGCGAGATGCGGGGCTGGGTACACGAGTTCGCTGAGTCAGTGATGCGGCCGGCGGCCGCCGAGTGGGACGAGCGGGAAGAGACACCCTGGCCGATCCTGCAGGAGGCGTCCAAGATCGGGCTGTACTCGCTGGACTTCTTCGCCACGCAGTTCTTCGAGGACTCCGGGCTTGGGTTCGTGACGGCAGTGGAGGAGCTGTTCTGGGGCGATGCCGGCCTTGGTCTTTCGCTGGTGGGCTCGACCCTCGCGGCGGTCGCGATCGTCGCCAACGGGACGCCTGAGCAGGTCGGTGAGTGGTGCCCGCAGATGTTCGGCGGCCCTGACGACGTCAAGCTCGGTGCTTTCTGCTCCTCAGAGCCGAACGCGGGCAGTGACGTCGGCGCGATCAAGACGCGCGCCGTCTATGACGAGGCCAAGGACGAGTGGGTCCTCAACGGGGTGAAGACGTGGGCGACCAACGGCGGCATCGCCAACGTGCACGTGGTCGTGGCCTCGGTTGACCCCTCGCTTGGCTCGCGCGGGCAGGCGAGCTTCATCATCCCGCCGGGCACGCGGGGCCTGTCGCAGGGGCAGAAGTTCAAGAAGCACGGCATCCGGGCCTCGCACACCGCCGAGGTGATCCTCGATGACGTGCACGTGCCCGGCCATTGCCTGGTCGGCGGTAAGGACAAGCTCGACCGGAGGCTCGACCGCGTCAGGACCGGCGGCAAGGGCGGCGAGCAGGCCGCGATGAAGACCTTCGAGGCATCCCGGCCCGGCGTCGCGGCGATGGCGGTTGGCGTGGCCCGCGCGGCGGTCGAGTACGCGACCGAGTACGCCCGCACCCGCACCCAGTTCGGCCGCCCGATCGGCCAGAACCAGGGCGTGGCCTACCAGCTGGCCGACATGCAGGGCGCGGTCGACGCGGCCCGGCTGCTGACCTGGCGCGCGGCCTGGATGGCTCGCCAGGGCAAGTCGTTCGAGCATGCCGAGGGATCCATGGCCAAGCTGGTAGCGGGGGAGACCGCGGTCCGGGTCACCGAGCAGGCCATCCAGATCCTGGGCGGGAACGGCTACACGCGCGAATACCCCGTCGAGCGCTGGCACCGCGACGCCAAGATCTTCACGATTTTTGAGGGCACCAGCGAGATCCAGCGGATGATCATTGGTAGGGCTGTGACTGGGCTGGACGTCCGGTAGCGCTGACCTGCGGATATACCTATCGTAGATCCGGGAGGGCGGGCCGTTTTCCTGGCGAGTTGGGCGAACCCTCTCGCGGGGCGTTTGTCCGAATCGTCCCGCTTGTTTCCCGTCGTTTCCGGCCGCGTGCTGAATCGGTGCTGATACCTGGACCGATATGGTCTAGACCAATCGCAAATAGGTCTAGACCAAATTGGCCTAGGCGGGCCGGATTCCGGGTGCGCATCCTGTCGAGACCACGTCGGCCCGTATCGGAAGCCAGCTTCTCCCTGCTCGCCTGGGAAGCCCGCACCGCCCAGCAGATGCGGGGCGATGGGGAAGCGGAAGCCAAGTAAGATGTTCGGGTGAGCTGTGACTTATGCGGCAAACAGCTCCATGCTGGCAGCTGGTGGGGAGAGTGCGAGCAAACACCCGAGTGCAGGCGGAACATCGGAGGCCGCCGGCGCGCTGACCTAGCGGCGCAGGATTTCGACCTCTGCGGCTGACGGTGCGCCTGCTGCGGTTCGGGGACGTGGCGGTGGCTGAGCACACCGCGAGAAGCTGTTCGGCCGAGACGTGTGGCGTGTGCCGCTGGCTTCGGGACAATGGCTGCCCCGCTGGATTCCAGATCTTGCGCCTGTCCTGCAACGACTGCAAGGGCACGGGCGAACGGTGCACGCTCGCGCACATCGACGGCAAGGAGCGCTGCTACGCCTGTAACGAGATCAAGCTGCTGGAGAAGGAGCTCGGCACTGACCGAACCGCCGGTGACGGGCACGCTCGCGCTGCAAGATGTGCGACGCCGGAGCCAGAGCAATGAGGAGGATCGCTAAATGACAAAGAGTGACATGATCGGGACCGAGGGCGAGATCATCGCCATTTACCGGGGCGGGGTGCGCCATGCCGAGGGCTGACTTCATCGAGACCGAGGGCACTGTCAGCCGGATGCGCGGGCACGGCTTCTACACCGTGGTACTCGCCAACGGGCACGAGGTCCTCGCGAGGATGTCGGGGCGGATGACCAAAAACCACATCCGCGTAATCCAGGACGATCGCGTGCTGCTGGCGATCAGCCCGACGGACTGGTCGCAAGGGCGCATCGTTTACCGCTATAAGTGATTCGGTTACGACTTCTGACGAGCGGGCCGGCGCGCCAGGGCCGACCCGCTCGCGGACTGCAGTCGATGACGCTTTCCAAGAGCCGGCGCTGGTCGGCGCGCATATCCCTACGCTGGTTCCTCTCCGGGGAAATCGCGGAGCTGCCGCCGAACGCCTCGACGCCACGACGCTGCGCGCGGACGACCCCCTCGCGGCAGGTTCACTCATGCCCGATGCCGTGAGGGACCAGCCTGACCATGCGGCCTCCGGTCTCCCACTGGCTCATCGGGCTGCCTGCCCGAATCCTGCTCGCGCAGCCCGGCCACGCACTCCACGCTCCCGCAGGTCCGGCCAGAGCCCAGGCGAGGCCTGCCGCACCGGCAGGCGGGCTGCAGCCGGGCCAGCCAGGCGGCGTACGCCAGCAGCTCAGTAACGCCGTCATCGCCCGGAACCGAGACGACGGGCCGGATCCGCCCGCCCGGCAGCGCAAGCCACTCCCGCGGCCTGCCTGCTGCCGGGTCGCCCGGCACGGTGCCCATGACGCTATCTTCCTCCGCTCCGCAACCTCATCGCCTCCTTGCCCCAGTCCCCCGGCCCGCCTCGCACACCCCGCGAGGCAGGCCGGGCCTCAGCGATTAACGAGCAACCCCAGCGTAAGCCGCGCCTCCAGTCCACGCCATGTCACGATGCGTCAGCGTCAGCAGTATCCGGACTCGACCCAGTCGCACCGCGCTGCCGGCTGGGGAATGGGGGCTGACTGTCATCACTGAATCCAGCCAGGTTCATGCTGGCACGTGGCCATGTACACCTGGCGTGTACCTGCGGTGGACCTCATGAGGCGGGCTGAGGCTGCACGGAAGCAAGAGCGGCCGTTGCGCGGGCTGGTTGACGGTCTATGAGGGGACCAAGGTCATGCAGATTTTCGAGGGCACCAACCAGATCCAGCGCCTGGTGATCTCGCGGGATCTAGCACGGGGCTGATTTTAGGGCGCTGACCTGCGGATATACCTGGCGTGTGTACCCGGAAGACAGGCTGGTCCGCTCTAGACATGGTCTAGACCAATTTCATAATTGGTCTAGACCATGTGGTATCGGTTGCCCTGCGGGGCTTGGCGGGCGGCGGTGCTGGCGGCCTTCAGCGTTGAGTTCGGGGCATCCCGGGGACCCGGGACCCGTGGCTAGTCATGCGGATCAAGCGCGGCCCGTCCTTGGCGGCCTCATCAACGAATACGAGCGAGCTGCCTAAAAGCCCAGGTCAGGGCTCATGGCCGAGTTTCGGAACCCCACAGGGCGAGATCGCCGTCCTTGGCTGCCTGGGCCAGCCGCTGCGTGAGCGTAGCCTCGAAGGCCGCCCGATATTCGGCCAGGTGCTCGAAGATTCCGCTGTTCGCCGGCGCACAGGACAGGCCGCCCTGGATGGACAGGCAGCCGGGCGGGTGGCCGTCCTCGGTGAGGACGTCGACGGCGGCACGCAGATAGGTCTCGATGGCGCCGTACGCAGTGGGCCGCTCCAAGGTGGCCGGCGCATGCGACGTAGGTGTCCCGGTAGCGGTCGAGGGCGCGTCGGAAATGCAGAAGATGGCCAGCGGCCTCGCCGCCTACGCGCATCAGCAGTCACCGGATATGACGCCGTAGCATGCCGGTGGGAGGTGGCCTCAATGGGGCGCGAGAATGTCCGGCGACTCGACCTGAACCTGTTGCTCGCCTTCGAGGCGCTGATCGCCGAGCGCAGTGTCACGAGGGCGGCCGAGCGGATGTCGGTCGGCCAGCCGGCGATGAGTGCCTCGCTGGCTCGCCTTCGCGCGTTCTTCGGCGACCCGCTCTTGGTCCGCGACGGTCAGTCGCTGGTGCCCACCGCCCGGGCACTCGAGTTGACCGCCTCCTTCGAAGAGGCGCTTGACCTGATTGACTCCACGGTGCGCGCGAGTCGCGGCTTCGACCCGCGGACCGCTCACCGGACCTTTACGGTCATGGCCAGCGACTACGTCCTGTTGTTCTTGCTCGGTCCGCTGGTCGCCGAGCTAGAGGCCGAGGCGCCGCATATAAGCCTGACGATCCGCCCGGTCGCCGCCGACTACGCGGGGCAGATTGGTCGCCCGCAACTGGACCTGATGATCCTGCCGGAAGAAGCGGCGGACCTGCAGGCCAGATCGGCGAGGTTGTTCAGCGACCGGCTGGTGTGCGCGGTTGACGAGGGACATCCGGAAGTGGGGGAGCAGCTGACCGAAGAGCAGTTCCGCACGCTCCCGCTGGTCTCCTATCGCGCGACGCCCACGGAGACGATGATCGAGCACCGGTTCCGCGAACTGGGCATCGATCGCGCGACCGCCGTCGGCACCGAGAGCATCGTGATCCAGCCGCTGGTACTCGCCGGCACCCGCATGATGGCACTGATCCCGGAGCGGCTCGGCCGGCACTTCGTGGGGCAGGCCGGGATCCGGCTGCTTGACCCGCCTTATCCGCTCGCTCCGATGCACGCGGCGATGTTCTGGGCGCCCAGAGCCGGCCACGACCCTGGGCACCAATGGCTGCGCGACCGCGTGCGGCAGGCCGCGGCCGCGCTGGCCGGACCGGCGGAATCGATTTCGATGATGCCCGATATCAATAAGAGTCGCTAACAGCTTTAATGCCCCCGCTATTACGCTGCGATTAAGGCCGCAAGGTCCGCAATGAAGCGGGTAACGCCCGGTTAGAACTCGGCCACCAATTCTTGGCGCTGCCGAATTCGATGCCGAGTCCGATGTTCATGCCATGTCATTGCGGATCCCGCGTGCTCGTCGCCGTGCATGAAGGGGATGAAATGCCGATGCCCGTGCCGATAACGACCGGATCGACCACGATCGACGGTGTCCCGTGGGCCTGGGAGGCCAGTGGCGAAGGCTCGGCCGTGTGCTTCTTCCACGGCACGTTCGGCAGCCGGGCGACATGGGACTCGGCAGTGAGCGAACTGGCGGACCGCTACCGGTGCGTGACGGTGGACTGGCCTGGACACGGGCGTTCGGGCTTCAACCCCGCAGGCTGGACGGTCGAGGATCTTGTCCGCGGCGTTCCCCTGCTCTTGGCGGATGCGGGAGTCCACCGCGCGGTGTTCGTGGGGCTTTCCCAGGGAGGGGCCATCTCGCTGCGGGTGGCGCTGTCCCACCCGGACCTCGTTGCCGGGCTGGTCACCGTGGGTGCGGGCCCGGACGGGCCCGCACCCGAGGTCGCGGCTGGACTCGCCCGGCTCGGCGCTGTACTCGCGGCGAGTGAGGCACCAGGCCGTCGAGCCAAGCTGGCGGAGGTCCAGAACAGCTACCACGCACCGGGCTGGGCACGGCGCCAGCCAGCGGCGGCGGAGCGTGAACTGGCCGTCATGAGCTCGCTCGCCCCAGCGGCGTACCCGCTGCTCACCCGCATCCCCGGGCAGTACGGCACCGTAGAGGAGGAGTTGCCAGGCATCACGTGCCCGGCGCTCGTCGTCTGGGGCGCGCACGACCCGCGGGCCTTCTGGGGCCCCAGGATGGTTCAGCTCCTCCCCGCCGCCCGGCTCGCGGTCATCGACGATGCCGGCCACCACGCGCCGACGGACGCGCCGGCCGAGTTCAACCGACTCCTCAGCGACTTCCTCGACATGGAGCGCCCATGAGAATCATTAATCTCCGCGGCAGGCTCGCCGTTGACGTCAGCGCCGACGGCCAGTCCATCGCCGTGGACGTCGCCAAGGCCAGCGCCGGCCGGTTCGGACCCGACCCCCAGTCCGTCTACGCCGTATGGGACGAATTCAGCGACTGGACCGCGGCGCTTGCGCCGGAGCAAGCGGCGGGCGAACCGTTCGACGCCACCGAGTTGGGCGCGCCCGTGCCCCGTCCGGCCCAGGTGTTCGCGATCGGCCTCAACTACCGCGAGCACGCGCTGGAGGCCGGGACGGGGCTTCCCGAGCGCCCCATGGTGTTCACGAAGTTTCCCGCCGCTGTCACGGGACCGGCCGGCACCGTCGAACTGCCTCCCGGCGACAACGACTGGGAGATCGAACTCGTCGCCGTGATTGGCCGACGGGCCGATCGCGTGTCGGCGGAGCGGGCCTGGTCGTTTGTCGCCGGGCTTACCGTCGGCCAGGACCTGTCCGAGCGCAGAAGCCAGGTCGCCGGGCCTGCCCCGGCCCAGTACAGCCTGGCCAAGTCTTTCCGCGGCTTCGCGCCGATCGGGCCGGCCGTCGTCACTCCCGACGAGTTCACCGACCCCGGCGACCTCGCCCTCGCATGCACGCTTAACGGCGAGACGGTGCAGGAGGGGCGAACCGGCGACATGATCTTCGGGCTCGCCGAACTAGTCGCGCACCTCTCCGCGGTGCTGCCCCTGCTGCCGGGTGACCTCATCTTCACCGGCACGCCGCCCGGCATCGGGGCCGGACGCACGCCGCCCCGTTTCCTGCGGGCCGGCGATGTCCTGGTCAGCTCGATCGACGGAATCGGCCACATGCGCCACGAATTCACCGACGCAACGAGAAAGGAGCACCACTGACATGGGAGCAGGCCCCAAGTTTGCGCACGCGGTCTTCCAGACCGGCCAACTCGAGAAGATGAAGCAGTGGTACATGGCCCTGCTCGACGGGCACGTCGTTTACGAGGGCCACAACCTGTGCTTCATCACCCACGACGAGGAACACCATCGGGTCGCGTTCGTCCAGCCGCCAGTGCCTCTCGAGCGCAAGGCACCCAACGCCGCGTGGATGCACCATGTCGCTTACACCTTCGCCAGCCTTGAAGAGCTCTTCGAGCGATACGTCGAGCTGAAGGAGAAAGGCATCGAGCCGGCCATGCCGATCCAGCATGGCGTGACGACCTCCCTGTACTACGAGGACCCGGACGGGAACTACGTCGAGCTGCAAATCGACAACTTCTCGACGCCTGACCAGGCCACGGCGTACATGGAAGGCCCGGAGTTCGACGGCGACGCGATCGGCCCGCCCTTCTCGCCAGAAGCGCTGCTGGCCAGCCTGCGAGCGGGCGTGCCCGGCGCCGAGCTAACGACCCGTGCCTGGGCAGCGGACCACCCCTTCGAGAGCGACCGTGACTGGCGCAAGGCCTGAAGGAGAACTAGTCGTGAGCACCCAGGTGGTCATCGTCGGCGCTGGCCCCGTGGGCACAGCGCTGGCCGTGGACCTCGCCCTCGCCGGCATTGACGTCGTCGTTCTCGAGTCGCGGGCCGAGGGTCAGCGTCCGCACCCCGGCACCAACCTCACCAACATCCGCTCGATGGAGCACATGCGGCGCTGGGGCGCGGCCGGGCATCTGGCTGCGGCCAACCCGGTCGGTGCCGACGTCGCGCGTGACGCCAAGTTCATCACGCGCGGCAACGGCCACCTGCTGCTCCACCTGCCCGGCGCGGTGGGGGCCACCGGCCCCTTGCCGTTCACGTCGGCGATGCCCCACTACGGTCCGCAATCCTCGATCGAACAAGGGCTGCGCGCCCGATTGGCTGAGCTACCGTGCGCGTCGATCCGGTGGAACGCCACATTCCAGAGTTACGAAGAACTCGATGATCGCGTCGTGGTCCATTACCGGGACAATGGCGGCGAGACGCGGACAATCTCGACCGCCTACCTGGTAGGCGCCGACGGGAGCCGCAGCGCCGTCCGGCGGCAGACGGGCATCCAAATGGAGGGCACCGCGCGGCTGGCCCATTTCGCCGCGTGGTACATCCGGTCGCGAGAACTGCTTGAGCTGCTGGCCGACAGTTTCGGCCGGGTCGCCTTCTACTGGTTCGCCAACGAGGACGAGACCGGCGCCATCTTGATGCCCCAGGACAGCCACGGGCTGTTTCAGTTCTTCGACGGACCGCTCCCGGCCGACGCCGACGGCGCGGACTGGGACTCCATGAAACAACGCCTGTTCAGCGTCGTCGGCCGGGAAGTCGAGGTCGAGATCGTCGAGCCGACCGACTTTTGGGTCAACTCGATCGTGGCACCCGCGTTCCAGTCCGGACGGGTCCTGCTCGCGGGCGAGGCCTGCCACCACGTCTCCGTCTTTGGCGGGTTCGGCATGAACCTCGGCATCGGCGACGCGGCGGACCTCGGCTGGAAGCTCGCCGGCACGCTGAAGGGCTGGGCCGGCCCCGACCTGCTCGCGAGCTACAGCGCGGAGCGCGTACCCGTCGTGCGGTGGATCCGTGACCTGACCGAGGAAAGCACCCGTCACACCGGCGGGTCGTGGACGGTGGCAAAAATGGAGGCCGCTACCGACGAGGGGGAGCGGCTCCGGGCGGAGATCGGCCAGCGAATCGCCATGGAAAAGCAGCAGGAGCTGTTCAGCCTCGGCGCGCAGTTCGGCGCGGCCTACCGCGGGTCCCCGGTCGTCGTGCCTGACGGCACCGAGCCGCCGCAGGCGACTTTCGGCGAGTTCATGCCGTCCGCCTCGCCGGGCGCCCGGGCGCCTCACCTGTGGCTAGCCGAGGGGCACTCGCTGTACGACGAGGTTGCGCACGAGGGATTCACGCTGCTTCACCTCGACCCCGCCACATCGGTCACCGGACTGGGCAAGGCCGCCGCGTCCCACGGCGTCCCGTTGCGCGTGGTGGAAGTCAGCCACCCGGACGCGCAAGCGGCTTACGGCGCCGCGATCGCACTGATCCGGCCCGACCATCACGTGGCCTGGCGAGGCGCTGACGCGCCCGCCGACCCGTTCGCAGTAATCGACACAATCCGAGGCGCTCGGAGGTAGCAATGACAACCGAAACCAGCAAGAGCTTGATCCGCCCGAACTCGCCGATGGTGGATTACCAGGTCCACTGGTACCCGCCATCCGCGCTGGAGCAGCTCATAGGCAGGTCAGCGTTCCCGAGGGTGGAGCGCGGCGCCGACGGCGAGTACATCCTCTGGCTCGACGAGGGCGTACGCCAGCCGCTGATGGACCGCCTCGCGGCGGATCTCAACGCGCATCTGGCGCACGCGGCCGCGGCCGGCGTCGGCGTGCTCGTCCTTGGCCCGGCGACGATGGCGGAGGTCTTCCACTTGCCGAGCGGCGAGGCCGCGGAACTGCTCGACCACGTCCACGTGGAATACGCCGCCGCACAGCGCGCGCACCCCGATCACATCGTGGCCCTGGCCGCCCTGCCCATGCAGGACCCGTCCCTCGCGCTCAAGATGCTCGACCACGCGGTCCGCGAACTCGAGCTGCGCGGCGTCTCGCTCTTGACCACGATCGACGCGGACCGCCCGCTGATCACCGAGGACTCGCTGCGCGTGTTCGACCGCATCGCCGAGATGGGCGTTCCGCTGGTCCTGCACCCGGGGTTCCGGTCCGCCACCAGGTTCGGCACCCGCACGATCCGCGAGGACATCGGACTGTCCTGGATGTACCAGACGTCGCTGACCGCGCTGCGGCTCATCGACGAGGGCGTGCTCGACGCCGTCCCCAACCTCGTCGTCGTGCATCCGCATCTCGGCGGAGTGCTCCCTTACGTGGCCGAGCGCATCGGCATCCTCGGCGGGAGCCGGGCCAAGCACCCGATCGAGCACTACTTCAAGACCAACTTCTTCGTCGACACCGCGGCCGGCAACCCCGGCGCGCTGCGGCTCGCCATCGACGCCTACGGGATCGACAGAGTCGTCTTCGCCAGTGACCACCCGTTCTACCGGATGTCCCAAGTGCGCGCACAGGTCGAGGACACTCTAGGAGCGGAGGCTGCCCAGCGGATCTACGCCAACCGTGTCCCCGGCCTCCGCCTGCCCACGGCGGGCTCATAGTCGAGGCGATGCCGTAAGAGGAGCACTCGGATGCGTCTTGTCACGTATGCCACCGCGAGCGGGGATCCGAGAGTAGGGGTCCTGCAGGGCGATGCGATCGTCGATCCCGATCGCGCCCTGCGGGCCGCCGCGGACATGGGGCATCGCGGCGCCGGGGAAGCGCCGCGGCTGCCCACCGAGATGGTCGCGTTCTTCGAAGCCGGACCGCGCGGCCGTGACCTGGCCGCGCTCGCGCTGGAGCTGGCCGCGGAGTACGGGCCGGCGCTGGCCGGGCCGGACGAGGCACCCGCGGTCGTGGCCGCGGATGCCGTACGGCTGCTCGCGCCGGTGCCGCGGCCCCGCCGGATCCGCGACTACCTCACGTACAACCAGCACGCGGCCGGTTCCGGCCTAACCGTCCCGGCCGCGTTCACCGCGATGCCGATCTGCTACAAGTGCAGCACGGAGACGGTGATCGGGCCGGGTGAGCCGCTGCTGTGGCCCTCGTACACGGGTCAGCTCGACTTCGAGCTTGAGGTTGGCTTCTTCACCGCCGGCGGCGGCGTGAACCTCAGCCCAAACGAAGCCGCGGGCCTGATCGCCGGCGTGACGATCTTCAACGACGTCAGCGCGCGGGATGTCCAGTTCTTCGAGATGAGCCTCGGCATCGGGCCGTCCAAGGGCAAGGACTTCTGCACCGCGATGGGGCCCTGCGTCCTCACGATGGACGAAGTAGACGAGTGGTCGATCGGCCTGTCGGCCCGCGTCAACGGTGAGACCTGGGCTGCTGGAACCACCAGGGACCGCCAGTTCTCGTTCGCCGAAGTGCTGGCGTGGTCGTCCCTCGACGAGCCGGTCTACCCGGGCGAGTTTTTCGCGGTCGGCACGGTCGGCGGCGGCTGCGGCCTGGAACTGAACCGCTGGATCCAGCCGGGCGACCTTGTGGAGCTGGAGGCCTCCGGCGTCGGCGTCCTGCGCAACCCGGTCGGCGCCCGGCAGGTCGCGCCGCCCGGCGCAGGCTTGCCCAGCTACAAGGGCGCACCGTCATCTTGCTCACGGCCCATGTCCGCGTGACCGGCCCGGCGGTCGTGGCCGCGTTCCGGCGCCGCGGCGCCCCCGCCTCAACCTTGACCATCCGGGTTGCCCGGGGGTCTGAGGCGGATGGCCGCCTTCAGTGCCGCGCTCGAAGCCGGGAACGACCAGTTCTTCCAGGGGCAGCCGCAGCGCATGTACGACGAGCTGACCAGCCCGAAGTGCCGGCGGAGGTCACGGTGCCTCCGCGGCGGTGCGTAGCGGGCGGGAGCCGTCGGAGCCGAGGTCATCCTCGCATCAGGGACAGCTCCTACGGCACGTGGCTGTACAGAGGCTGGGTCCTGACGACCTCAGCGGCCTCGTCGACGCCGCCTGCCGCAACCTGGCCAGCGGCCAGTAACCCGCCACCAGCACAGCCGCGTCCGCCCGCAGGAAGGCCACCGGCCCGGGGGAACAGGGCCGGCTGCCGGCAAGCCGGCCGGGACATGTACCGGCTGCCCGCGGCCGGGGTACAGGCGGACGGCGCCCAGCTCGCCATCCTGCCCCGGTCACACGCGCGCCGGCGGCGCCGAACCTCACCCGCAAAGACAAGGAGCGCCCCGCGCGCTCACCGGGAGCAGACAGGGGATGGGGGGAGGCACCGCGTCGCGAGTCGCCTGCGCACAACAGTCTTGACCGGGCGCGGCTAGGATCGGGGCGTGGCCGACTTTGATGCGCATGTGCCCTCAATTGCCCGGGTTTATGACTACCTGCTCGATGGGAAGGACAACTTCGCCGCTGACCGGGAGGCGGCGCAGCGGATGCTGTCTGCTAACCCGCTCGTGGGCGAGATGGTACGGGAGAACCGCAAGTTCCTCGCCCGGGCAGTGACGTGGGCGGCGAACGCCGGGATCAGTCAGTTCATCGATCTGGGCTGTGGCATGCCGACCGCGCCGAGCACGCACGATACGGCGCGCGCGGTCACGCCAGACGCGCGGGTGGCGTACGTCGACAACGACCCGGTAGTGCTCCGTCATCTGCGGGCGCTGGTTGCCAAGGGCAATCCCGGGGTAACCGTGGTGGACAATGACGTGCGCGAGGCGGACAGCCTGATGGCCGCCGTGGCCGCGGGCATCGACCTGTCATCGCCGGCCTGCCTGATGATGGGGTGGCTGCTGCACTTCTTCGCGCCCCAGGCCGCGCGGGACCTTGTCGCCAGGTACGTCGTGGAGCTCGCACCGGGAAGCTGCGTCGTGCTGTCCGCTGGGCGCGGCGACAGTGACGCGGCCGACAAGGGGGCGAGCACGTACTCCTCAGAAGTGACGCGGGTTTACAACCACTCGGTGCAGGACTTCGCCAGCTTCTTCGGCGCGCTGGAACTGGTGCCGCCAGGAGTGGTCGACGCCCGGGAGTGGCTCCCGGGCTGGGAGGAGCCGGTGCGGCTTCCCCCTCGCATTGGCCAGACAATCGCTGGTGTCGCGCGCCTGGGCTAGTCCTTTCCGCGGCCTCGGGCGCCAGCCATGATCGCTCGTGCACCCGGCGGTCTCCTGGCTATCCCAGCAGCGGTAAGGCGACGGGGTCGCTGTGGAGGGCGTGGACGGTGATGCGGAGGGCTGGTCGTCCAGGCCATTCCCGGCAGTACCAGGCAGCCCCTCGACGCGACCAGCCGCGGCGTCGTCGGCAACCGTCCCGTCGTCGGTCTCGTCTGTCTAGGGATCGGTGACGTGAGCCCCCTGGTCAGTGGCTAACCACGCGGGATTACGCGGTGCCTCGGCCGGTCGCCCGCGGAACATGGCCGATGAGGGTTCTGTAAGACGGCGTGGTGGCCCTTTTTGGGCCTCGCGTAGCAGATGCTCGTCAACGTCGTCCGGGTGGGAGAGGACGTATGCGTAGACGGACAGCTTGTCGTTTCTCGCGGCGGCTGGCCTGGAGTGTGGCCGTCGTGCTGATCGCGCCGTAGACCGACCAGGCGTCCCCGCTGGTCTCGAGAGCGCGAGACCCCACGAGTCCTTGACGGCCTTGACCATGGTCCGGGTCTATCTCGTTAAAATTACAGTCCCCCGCACTAACCGAGGGCTAGGCGTTCGATGTCGGTGACGGCGTCGTGCGCAGCGTAGACCGTTGCGAGTCTGCGGACGTTCTCTCGCACTTGCTCGTCTTTGAGCAGGAGGTCAGTGGCGTCCCTGATCGCTTTCGGGGACGGGGCGGCGGTCTGCAGATTGATGCCGAGGCCGTGGTACTCAACGCGGGCGGCGTTGGCCGGCTTGTCCTCGGTCTCGCCGGCGACGATGGCTGGCACCCCGGCCGCGAGTGCCTCCTGCAGGCCGCCGATCCCGCCGTTGGTGATGTACACCGACGCCTTGGGGAGGAGTTCGTCGAACGGAATGAACTCGGCGACGCGCGCGTTGGCCGGCACTGGCCCGTTCAGGGCGCCGGGATCGCGGCCGAGCGCGGCCACGACGATGACGTCGGAGTCGGCAAGCGCGGCGAGGGTCGGCTCCACTAGCTGCGACAGGTCGCTGTTGGCCAGCGTGCCCTGGGTAACGGCCACGACCGGGCGGCCGGTCTCCAGGTCTGGCCACCACTCGGGCGGCTGCCAGCTGTCGGCGCGGCGGGTAGGCAGGATGCCAACAAGGTGCACGGAGGGCGGCAGGTCGCCGCGCTCGAACTCGAATCCCGGCACCGTCAGCCCGGCGAACGCGTCGGGCAGCGTCGCGATCAGGTCGGTGAACGGACCGTCGAGGGGAGCGGCGCCGGTCTCGCGCAGCAGCTCGTCGATCCGGTCCTGCGTCGGCTGCATCGCCGCCG